>Ga0310690_10002681_pt1 | contig 28399 bp, 42 predicted proteins | sample AusTroGonzalo_MG_2_FD_207661 | JGI IMG/M metagenome (GOLD analysis project Ga0310690, IMG submission 207661) | Bovine rumen microbial communities from tropical cattle in Woodstock, Queensland, Australia - Gonzalo_04 (v2) (version 2) | ecosystem: Host-associated > Mammals > Digestive system >...
GGACCGAGAGCCGCATGGCGGAATTGTTCGATATCATCGCAATCAAGGGCGGAGACCATAGAAAAAACCAATAACTAACCACTTAAAAAACAAAATTATGGCAACTTTAATCAGTTTTAACATCAAGGAAGACCAACTCAGCCGCATGGCCGACGACATCGACAATGGCTACCTCAGCATCACCGTGGAGCTCCGCGACGAACTCTCCAAGTTCGGCAAAAACGCCGCAATCACCAACGGAAAGAAGGGCGCGGACAAGGTCTATTATTGCAACGGCCGCGTGGTGTGGACCGACGGCAAGGTGACCGTGGCACCCAAGCCAGATCAACCCCAGCAAACCCAACAGCAACCCAGCGGTGATCTGCCGTTCTAAACCCCGCAGCCATGACAATCACACTCACACGCGCAGACATTGAGACACTCCACTCCATCAGGGCAACGGCATACGAGCTGGAGGTCACCGAGGGCGGCTGGACCCTCTCGGCCGTGGTGCCGTCAAAGATCAACGAGTGGATGGTGGCCGAGACCGCGCTCGAAGCAAAGCACGAAGACATCATCCGCTCCGTGTGCGAGGCGGTCGGCGTAAGGTGGCCGCAGGTCAAGAGCCGCAGCCACCACCGCCGCGTGACAATCGCACGCCACATCATCGCCTCGGAGCTCTACCGTGCGGGCGAGAAACTGGAGACCGTGGGCGCAATCATCAACCGAGACCACAGCTCCGCCTACTACGGCATAAAGTGCGCCCGCAACGAGCACGACACCGAGATGGCGGAGTTTTACGAGAAATACAGAAAGTACAAACTTAAACACACAACGCTATGAGAATAGACTACTCACAACATCTTGCAGACGCGGTATATATCATACGAGAAAATGAGCCAGCGGAAGGCTACACGCTATGCTTCAGCGGCGGGAAAGATAGTCAAGTGCTTTACGACATCGCCAAGTGGTGCGGAGTGAAATTCAAGGCAGATTATTCGGTGAGCACGATAGACCCACCCGAGAATGTGAGGTTTATCCGCAAAAACTATCCAGATGTGAACTTTATATTACCCAAACTCAATTTCTTTCAACTAATTGAGAAGAATGGAGAACTGCCTACGATGTTACATAGATGGTGTTGTAGGATATTAAAAGAGAATAATGGCAAAGGGTATATACTCACTGGTGTAAGGCGAGAAGAGAGTGCAACAAGATCATCCTATGACTATGTAACCGCAGACCGCAAAAAGAAAAACAAAACGCACGTTAGACCACTACTTGACTGGACAGAGGCTGAGATATGGCAGTACCTTGAGGATAGGAATATCCCCATCAATCCGTGCTATGAACATACTGGAAGAGTAGGCTGCATCTTTTGCCCATTTGCGAGCCAGAAGGCTCTCTTATATGCGGCCAAGAGATACCCGAAGTACCACAGACTATTCATGAGAAGCATCGAGCGTATAATCAAGGATAAAGGCTATCTTCAAAGATTTGGCAATGTAACACCCGAGCAAGCATGGGAGTGGTGGATAAGCAAACGGAATGCAACTGAATTTTTTACACAGTTAAATTTATTTGAAAAATGATGACAAAGACAAAGAACTACTGGCTGGCAGCCTTCATGAAGGGCGGAGGCGCGCCAATCATGCACCACTGCGTGGCGGCCACGCTCGACCAGGTGAGCGAGTACGCGCACACGCTGCTGGAAGAGGACCCAGACATCGAGTACTGTGTGCCGGTGCTCGTCATGCAGTCACCCCTTGACATTGAGATAAGGAGGCCGAAAAAATGAAAGAACAAGAACGCAACTACACGCCGATAGGAGTATTTATGGCATTCGTATTTGTTGGATTATTATGGCTCATTATAGGTGTTCTTATCGGAAGGTCAATCGAGAGCAAGCGCTCGAAGCCCAAAACCGAAATCTTAGAAAATGAAGAAAAGGCCACATATTATGTAGACAAAGTGAAGATATACGGCCATGAATACTTTAGTGTTATCAGATATGGCAGTCATGGATTTACGGTAATTCACAACCCAGATTGTCCGTGCAAAAGTCAAAAATAAAGTTGACACGGACGCAATTTTTTTAGTAACTTTACAAGACAAAACCATGAAAGAAGAAAAGACCAAACAAGAAGAGCTGGCCGACATCGAGGCCAAGCTGGAGCGCATCAAGGGCATGCGCCAGAAAGCCACCGAGCGAGGCTACTCGGACTGGTACTTCCTGCTGCTCGACCAGCGGGAGAAGTGCTACAAAAGCAAGGCCGACGCCTTGAGAAAGGAGATACAAGGATGAAACTCTCGACAATAAGACCCAACCCCAACAACCCGCGCGTGCTGCGCGATGACAAGTTCCAGAAGCTCAAGAAGAGCATCACCGACTTTCCGAAGATGATGGAGCTGCGGCCGATCGTGGTTGACGATGACGGCGTGATACTCGGCGGCAACATGCGCTACCGCGCCCTGCAGGACATCTACGGCAAGAACGGCGAGATACCCGACGCGTGGGTGAAGAGTGCCGCAGACCTCACCGAGGACGAGAAGCGCCAGTTCGTCATCAAGGACAACGCCGACTTCGGCGAGTGGGACTGGGACATGCTCGCCAACGAGTGGGACGCCGAGGAGCTGGCCGACTGGGGTATCGACACACCTGCGGACTGGGGAAAGGAGACCAAGGAAGTGGAGGAGGATGACTTCGACACCGACAAGGATGAGGTGGAAACCGTCTGCCAGAAGGGCGACATCTTCCAACTTGGCGACCATCGGCTGATGTGTGGAGACAGCACTGATGCGGCAAGCGTGGCACTGCTTATGGACGGGCAAAAGGCCGACATCACTTTCACTTCTCCGCCTTATAATGCTGGCTTTGGAAAGTGTCTCACGAAAGACAACGGACGATCCAAATATACAAACGGCAGTGATGACAATTTGTCACAATCGGAATATCGAGAATTTTTGCAAAAATCAATCAATAACGCGCTCGCTTCGTCTGAGTTTTCGTTTTTCAACATTCAAATGCTTGCTAACAATAAAACCGCTTTCGTTGACATATTGCACGACAATGTGAAAAATTTGGCTGACATCATCGTATGGGATAAACAACGCGCTCAGCCGCAGCTGGCTGAGCGCGTGTTGAACTCAGTCGTTGAATTTGTGCTTTGTTTTTCCGACAAAGGCACACGCGCCATCGGTGTAAAGAAATTCCACGGCACATTAGAAAACATTATCCACATACCTCCGAAACACAATGAATTTTCGGAAGAACACAATGCAGTCTTCCCCATAGATTTGCCGACGCATTTTATCAACAACTTTTCCGAGAAATCCGTCCTCGACCTCTTCGGCGGCAGCGGCACCACAATGATCGCAGCCGAGCAGCTTGGGCGCAAGTGCTACATGATGGAACTCGACCCGCACTACTGCGATGTCATAATCGCACGATGGGAGAAACTGACGGGCAAAAAGGCGGAGAAAATAAACAGACCGCTATAAAGCGGAAAAAAAGCGGAGGTTAATATGCCAAGAGAAGATACACAATTTACAAAGGAGAATGCAGCCCAAAAAGGCAAAAAAGGAGGTATCGCCAGCGGCGAGAGCAAGCGAGCCAACAAAGCTGTGGCAGAGATACTCCGTGAGGAGCTGTCAAAGAAGGTCGGCGACATGACAAAGCTGGAGTGGCTCACCCAGAGGGCCATCAACAACACAAAGAACGCCGTCACCCTAAAGGACATCAAGCTCATGCAGGAGATACTCGGTGAGGCTGCCGAGAAACTGCAAGTCAGCATGGGTGAGGGTATGACAAAGGATGACTTCATCGATATGATAAAGGAGGCGAGAAAGTGACAATAACACCCGCCTTCCTTGACTTCTTCACCCGCTGCATAGCCGAAGGCAGAGCCGACATCCTTCTCCAAGGCGGGCGGCGTTCTGGCAAGACATTCGCCACCTTCCAGTTCATAGATGCGGTCGGCCGTACAGTCGGCGGCCTCAACGTGCTGGTGGTGTGCGGCTCATACCCGCAGCTGCAGTCAACCATGCAGGACTTCACAGACTGCATCGGCGCGTCGGTCAAGGGTAACGTGGTGAACGGCTACTCCGCCATGACTGGACTGCACACACTTTGGCAGTTTCGCAACATTGACGCAAAGGAAAAAGCGCAGGGTGTCAAGTGCGACATCATGTTCGTGAACGAGGCCGTCAATGTGGCGCAGGAGGTTATCGAGACGCTGGCCGTTGGCGTGCGCTGGTTCAAGGTTTACAACTTCAACCCGACAAAAAAAGGCTTCATCCAATCACTTATCCAAGCCGACGGCGGCAACCTTATGCTCACCACATGGGCGAGCAACCCGCACCTCACACCCGAGCAGCTGCAGGAGTTCGAGCGCATGAAGGAACGCGCCCAAAGGCCGACGGCCACACGCCACGACGAGTATATGTACCGCGTGTACTACTGCGGCGAGTTCTCGGACATGGCGGGCGCGGTATTCGGAACCGTAGAGCGCGTCACCACCGACCACTACCGAGAGATACCAGCGACGGAAGTCTATGGCGTTGACTTCGGCTTCGCACTGGACGGCGACCCCACGACAATGGTCGGCTGCAAGGTGTGGCAGAAGTGCGCCTACTTCCACGAGTACATCTACGAGCGCGGCCTCACCAACGACGAGGATCTGGCACGCCGCATGGTGGCCGCAGGTGTTGACCGCCACTCGCTCATCTTCGGCGACTACGGCGGGGCTGGCAAGGGGCGCATGTACACGCTAATCACCGCCGACAACGGAAAATGGGAGGGCGACATCGCGGGAGGCATACCCATGCAGAACGCCGTGAAGGGCACAATCCTCGACGGCCTCTCGCAGATGCTATCCATGGACGCCATCTACGTAACCGACACCAGCACGAATCTACGCGACGAGATGGAGGGCTACGAGCTTGACGACAGCGGCAAGCCGCACGGCGCGGATCACGCCATAGACGCGGCACGATACGCGCTCACATACGCCAAGAACTACCTCTGACGGGCGAATACTTTTAAACACACTTTTCAAAAGTCACTTTTTCTGCGATTTACCGCCGTAACTTTGTGTAGCAAATCGCAAAAAGATGATTTTATCCGCAGCAGAATTCAACACCATGGGTTTCCGCACCTCTACAGAGGACGCGGAGCACATAGAGCGTGCCATTAAGGACACCGAGCTTTTCTTCCTCAAGACCGTGATTGGCGACGAGGCCTACTCGCTCATGCTGACCGCAGAGGAAGGAACCGACTACTACATCGCCGTCAACGGCTCGGCAACCATGGCGGGCGCAAAGGATGCCGTCGGCCACTTCGCCTTCGCCGTGCTGCTGCTGGAGAACCTCAACGCCACGCGCACCGGCACGGTCAAGAAGCGCGACGACTACTCCACGCCAGCCTACGAGGATGACATCTACAAGCTGCAGCGCTACCACTACACCGTGGGCAAGCGATACCTTGATGAGGTGTGCAAGTTCCTCAACATCCGCCCCGACTACAACTCGGCCAATTACCTGTACGAATACACCACAACCGCAACATCATGGAATGGACTACTATAGTGGCCGCCGTACTGTCGAGCGGCCTCATCATCGGCGTGATTGAAATCGCACGCGACTGGCGGGCAAAGAAAAACGCCGCCAGCTCCGCCAACAAGGAGAGCGAGTACGAGGCGCAGAGCAAGGGGCTCGACCTGGTGCAGGAGTTCTACGAGAAGGTGAGCGGCGTGCTGAAGAGCAACAGCCAGGAGGTTATCGACCGCCTCGGAGACATAGACCGCCGCCTCGGTGATATAGAGGGTTACCTCAACGGGGGCTTCGCCGAGTGGAAGCAGAACAAGAAAAAGACCACCAAAACCGCAAAGAAATGAAGATAACAAAGTGGATAAAGATTGCAGCCTACGCCATCCTCGTCGGGATGGTGCTTTCCATTTTGGGGCTCGGCTGCTCCACATCCAGCAAGGGCAGAAAGCTGAAGGCCGCCAAGGAGACCATCGCCACCCTCGAGCAGCGCAACAAGGAACTCACCGAACTGACCGAGAAGCTGGCGCAGATGGACGCCGTTCACTGCGACGTGACCATCATGGTGAAGAACACCGCCGTGATGGGCAGCGTGCAGTCGGGTGACCTCAATGCCCAGATTGAGCAGATCGCCACTTACACCCGTGGCGAGATTTTGAAAATGAAACAAGACACTACCTATGGGACTGTTCGACCGAAAGAGTAAAAACCAAATCAACGACCTCATCGAGAGGGGCTACCGCTACGGCTCGGCATGGTTCACACCGCTGGACCGCTGGGACTTGCGGAAGTACTCTGACGAGTACCTGTGGCTCATTCTTGAGACCATCTTCGCAGGCATGCGCAACGTGCGCTTCTACTCGGATGTTAACGACCGCAAGATGGAGCGCATCGTGGCCTTCCTCGATACGAACTTCATCCCCATGATATGGGAGATGTGGCACACGGGTACAATCGTGGTTGGCATAGGCGACAAGGGCAAGCCCTACATGGTGGACTGGTCGGACGTGCGCAAGGGGCGTGACGGCCGCATCACCAACTACGACGTGGTGTACTACTCGGACAAATACCAGCTGGAACGCAAGACCGACTTCGGCATCATCGCCGAGGCGCTGCATGCCATCGACGTGTACAAGAACGGCGACATCCACCTCACGGAGAACTTCGGGGCGCTCGGCATACTAACGGGCAAAGGCCTGCCGACCTCACCCGCCGACAAGGACGAGTTCAACGCCGAGTTGAAAAAAAGCTACGGCATAGAGAAGGATAAGAAGCAAATACTGCTCACCACCATGCCGCTCGACTTCAAGCAGTTCACCCTTCCCGTGAAGCAGCTCGAACTGCCCGAGAAGATAGAGCAGGATGTTAAGACCCTTTGCCGCTATTTCAATGTGCCGCCAGACCTCATCATCGGCGGCAGCACCTTCGACAACCAGGCGCAGGCCACGGTGAACTTCTACCGCAACTGCATCAGCCCGCTGGCTGAGATAGCCATCAAGGTTGGCCAGTACATCATGCGCAAGGACACGCGTCTGTTCGTACCCACCAACAAACTCACATTCCGCATCGACAACGTGGCAGAGCTGGAGGATGACCGCACCGCCGAGGTTGAGTACAAGACCAAGCTGGTGGACCTCATCGCCAAGATGCGCGACCTCGAGCTGGACACCACCGAATATGAAAAGCAACTGACTAACATCTTATCATAGAACCATGAAACAAGAAAACAAGATATTCAAATCATCGCTGAACGGCATCGCCCTCGACCGACGGGAGCGTGCCGAAGGCGACAACCTCATCCGCATCGCGGGCTACGCCTGCCACTTCGGCGAGGTGAACGGCAACTGGGAAATCGTGACCGAGAACTCCTTCCGCTCCTTTTTCGAGGCGCTGCAGAACGGCGGCCAGATGCCGATGCTGACCTACAACCACAACAGCGATCTGCTCATCGGAGGCTGGGACAAGTTCACGGCCGACGAGAAAGGCCTCTATGCTGAAGGGCACATCAACGCCGACGTGGCGCTGGTGCGCGACACCATCCTGCCCCTCATGGAGAGCGGCGACCTCAACGGCCTGAGCACCGAGGGCTGGTACGACTGGGACACCGCCGAGGTGACCGAGGACGGGGCCGTGAAGATTAACGACTACGCGCTCTGCGCCGTATCGCTGGTGGCGCTGCCCGCCGACTTCGCCGCCAAGGTGGAGAGCCGCAACGCGCTGACACTCGAACGCAACAGACAATCGGAGAAAACCGAAAGCAATAACAACCTTTTATTAATCTAAAAAAAATCAAATCATGAAAATCAAAGAATTGCTTATCAACAAAACCAAAAGAGAGATAGAGGCAAAGAAAAAGAGCTTGAACTATCTCAATGACGAGGCAAAGGCCGCCGCTCAGGAGATGATTGACGACCTGAACGCCTACATCACCGAACTGGAAGCCCTTGAAGAGGAAAAGACCGCAGAGGACATCCTCAAAGGTTTCGAGGAAAAGGTGAACGAGAAAATCGAAGCCCTTGCAGAGAAAATCGCAGAAGGTGCAAACCCGAACGTACCAACCGAGGACTATCTGAAGAGCAAGAACGCCATGACCGACTTCCTCAAATGCTGGACTGACAGCCGTAACGCCAAGGAAATGAGAGCCAACTGGGCAGCCGTTTGCTCAAAGAACGGCATCACCACTTCCGTAGGTAGCGAAGAGGCCCTTCTGCCCGAAGCCGTAAGAGGTGCCATCATCGACGCATGGGAAAGCCCCAAAAACTGGCTGAACCGCCTAAAATGGTCTGGTGCCAAACGCTACATGGTACGCACCGAAGTGACCGCCGACAGCTCCGAGAATGTAAGAGCCAAAGGTCACAAGCCCGGTGAAACCAAGCAGAACCAAACCCTTGAAATCTCCATTAAGGATGTTACCTGCCAGATGGTGTACAAGATGATCAACATTGACCGTCTGACCGAGTTCAACAACCCCGGCGACCTTCTGAACTACATCCAAGGCGAACTCATCCGCCAGTGGATTAAAGAAGTTGAGCGTGCCGTGCTGGTAGGCGACGGCCGTACGAGCGGCACCCCCGACCTGCGCATCACCTCAATCGAGGCTGTTGCTGGCACCACCACCACCGCCTACATGACCGCCACCCAATACGACAGCAGCAAGACCCTCATCGAGCAGTTCGTTGACGTTGTTGCAGGTGTTGACGAAGGTATCGGCGACATCGTGGTGTTCATGAGCAAAAAGACCCTCAACGACCTGCGCAAGGTTTCATTCTCAAGCACAGGCACCCCCCAATACTTGAGCAAGGAAGACATCGCAGCCCAAATCGGTGCAGCTGACATCATCACCACGAACCTCATCGACGACGTGACCTACATGGGCGTTGCTCTGGCATGCGACGGCTACGTGATGGTTGGCGAGATGAACCCCACGCTGGAAAGCCAGCACGACATCACCACCAACACCACCTACTACCGTGCAGAGAACCCCATCGGCGGCGCTATCGAATACCCGAAAGCAGCAGCCACTCTTTACGTGTAACAACTGACGGGGCGGTCACACGCCGCCCCTCTCATTTATTAACCCATAACGAAAGAAAGGATATGAAAAAATGGCACTTTGCAGCACTTTAATAGCATCAGACATCCAGAAGTCATGCTCCGACCCGTTGGTAAAAGGCTTTAAGAGACAAGGCCTCATCATCAACCGCGCGGATATCGACTACTCCAATTCAACTTGGGGCTCGGATGTTATCAGCGTGATTGACCTATTCACATCAAAGAAGGCCTACAACATCGAGATGGACATGAACAACCCCTTCAACGGCACCAACACTGAGATGGTGGCCGCCGACGTGGCCAACACGTTCACCCATACCGTTGGCTTCACCGTATTGAACAACGACCCCGACGTCTGCAACGACATCATCGACAAGCTGGCCTCGGGTGAGTTCGTAATCATCCTCCAATCCGAGTTCAACAACGCGAACAAGACCGGCACCCCTGGCGACAGCGTTTTCCGTGTATATGGCTGGAGCAAGGGCTTGAGAGCATCCGCACTCTCCAACGACCCCTACAGCGCCGACACTGGCGGCGGCTGGGCTGTGGAACTGCAAGAGGTTGAGGCTCCCGTGAGCGGCTACTTCTTCTACAACACCGACTACGCCACCACCGTGGCCGCATACGAGGCACTGAAGACCGCAGCCGTATAATGGACGCAAACGACATTAAAAGCCTTGAGGAGATGGGCGTGAGGTATAAGAGCTTCACGCCCGCCGACAAGGCGACACTGAAGAGGCTCGCCAGCGAGGAAGGGATGACATTCAACGAGCGATGCCCCGACTGCTGGCGGGATATTTTTATAATACTGAGAAACAAGTACATAAAACCCAAGACAATGGCAAAGCAAAAGAAATACATCTTCAAGGGCAAGCGCCCCCTCAAGTGGCAAGGCAAGGAAATCAGCCAGGACAGCCCTGTGAAGGACATCGAGGCCTTTATGGCCGTGAGCCCGTTCCATCGTGTCTTTTTCGCCCTCGCAAAGAAAGAGGAGAAAGGGGATGGCGATGAAATATAACGGCATAATCTACCCAAACACCCCCTTCTTCCGCAAGTATGCAGGCAAATTGATAGTACCTGCAGGTGTGGACGGAGAGGCTATGTATCTCGAACTTGTTCTCGGAAGCGAGTTGAGCTTCGGACTGTTTTTGGCCGAGCCTATAAAAGAGCAATTCGATTTACTGCTTGATGACGTCGAACTTATGCAAGATACTGACTTCACACTTGAGGATATTGGAGTTCTTTCAAAGAATCAGGTAGAGTGGATTGCTGATCTTTTCCCGACACTTCCATTACTGACAGGCTACTATGCATATAGTATCAACCTCACCGAAGACTCCGTAGCCGCAGGCGAACATACGCTGACAGCAGTCGTTGACGGCAAGGCGGTAAGCACAACTTTCACAGTCGGGTAATATGGTGCTATCAATCCGTGACATGAAGAGGCTCGAGGGCGTCAAGTGCCAGCTGGTGGCTGTTGTGATGCGTGCCGCCCAGCTCACCGACATACCCTTCAACGTGAACGAGGGTGTGCGCACCATAGAGCGGCAGCGCCAGCTGCTCGCACTCGGAAAGAGCCGAACCATGCAGAGCAAGCACCTCACGGGCGAGGCCGTCGACCTCTACCCCCTCACCCAAGACCGCAAGGCGGTGGACTGGAAAGGCTTTGAGAGGCTGGCCGCCGTGATGAAGCAGGCCGCCCAGGAACTCGGCACCAAGATACAGTGGGGCGGCGACTGGGAGAAGTTCATCGACAAACCGCACTTTGAACTATGCTAATAAACAAAAGGACAAAATGGCGCGATATAGCGCCTTTAATAAACGGGACTAACTTTGACACAATACTTGAACGAACGCCCGAGAGAGCGACAAAAAAGGCGGTTTTAGACCTGACCATAGGCGAGTTCATCGGGCTGCTTGAAAATGACAGCCACATAGCCCGTAAAGTTGTCGGCAGCCCGAAACGAGCTGTTGAAATGCTGGGGCGGTTGAAGTCCTTAAAGAGGCAGATGGCCGAGATAGAGCAGTTTTTGAAGGCCAACGACTACCCGCAGGACAGCCTCACGCAGAGAGCCGCCGCCGGCGTGCAGTGGCCGACACCGCAGGAGCGCATGCTGCTCGACACGCAGCAGAGATACGGCCTTAAGAGCCTCAACGAGGCCGAGAAGGCACCGCTCACCGACTACCTGCTCATGGTGAGGGACACCACCTCGCGGGCGAAGTTCGAGAACAACCTCAACAACCTACAAAAAAGAAAATACAGCAAGAAATCATGATAGCCGAGGAGATAAGAGACACGATCGCCACGATAAGCGACATAGAGCAGTTCATGTACGAGAGTCCAGGCGTGGCCAACATCCGCCTCGACCGCGCACAGTTCCCGTGTGCGCTGCTCTACTGCATAAACACAACCATCATTGACACCGCCCTCGGCTACCAGCGTGAGGAGGCCGAGTGCAACCTCTTTTTTCTCACCAAGGCCGACAGCATCGACTTCGACGGCTGGAAGAACGAGGCGAAGATTGCCGACATGAAGGCGCTGGCAATGCAGTTCTACACCTCGCTGACCTCACGCGGCCGTGTGAACGTTGACGGAACGCGTCTGCAGATGCAGAGCGTCTTTGACAAGGGCGACGTGCTGACCACTGGCGTATCGTTCCAGTTCCGCGCCGTGGAGAAGGTGGGCAGTTGCCCGAACTATACACCGCAGCCGCTTACGCTCACGATTGACGCGGACGGCGAGTATGATGTGAAAAGCTACGACAAAGTGATTGTAAACGTGGGAGGCGGCGATGAGTAACGAGCTGGTCATCGGCTGCCTTGAGCGCATACGTGAGCGCATCACGGAGAACATCCTCACAAAGGGTGAATGGGCATCCGGGAAGACGGCAGAGAGCATGCGAATCGAGGGGACGGAGAACGGAGGAAGGCTGCTCGGAAGAAAGTACTTCCAAAGCCTTGAGGACGGAAGACCGGGAGGAAAGGTTCCGTATAACTTCAAGCAGATAATATCGGACTGGATAGAGGCGAAGAAACTGAATGTGTCACCAATAGAATACAAGAGAGACGGTGTACACAAATACACACCATACCAGCGAGGTCTCAATCAGATGGCTGGGGCAATCGCTTGGTCAATCAAAAATCATGGGACAAGGCTATACCAGACAGGAGGAAGAAATGACATCTACAGCGATGTCATATCGGAAGAAGTGGAAAGACTGAAAAAGCAACTGATATACAACACAATACAAACTATCGGCAAAACGATAAACGCAAAGTGAGATGGCAGAAGAACAAGTGATAATTGACATACAGGTCAGCAACGAACAGGCTACCGAGGCTATCAAGAAGGCATCCAAGGAACTCGAGCAGCTCCGTCAGAAGCAGATTGACTTGAACAAGGCATACAACAGCGGAAGCAAGTCAAGGGCTGACTATGTGAAGGAGATGAAGGACTTGAAGAAGCAGATGAGCGAGAACAATGCCATCATCAAAGCCAACGAGAGAGTCCTTCAGGATAATGAGAAGCAGATGCAGAAGAATGGGGACTCCCTGAAGGCTATGCAATCCCAACTCAAGGAGATGATTAAGGAGTACTCCAACCTCTCCAAGGCTGAAAGGGACGGAGCCAAAGGGACTGAACTTCTCAAGAAGATAGACACACAGAGACAGGAGGTTGAAAAACTTGAGCATGCTCTCGGAGACTACCGCAGACAGGTGGGACACTACCAGCTTGCAGTGGAAGGTCTCGGAGGACCAGTCGGCAAAGCCATCGGCATCTTCTCGAAATTCTCCAACGGCACAATGTCGGTCGGTGCTGCGCTCAAGAGTGCTGGTACCGCAGCACTCGGATTCAGCAAGCAACTTCTGAAACTTCTCACCAATCCGTTTGTGGCACTGTTTGCTGCCATAGCAGGTGCGGTGATGAAGGTGGTCGAGGCATTCAAGCAGAATGATACGGCAATGACCAACCTGCAGTCGCTGATGGCATCATTCAAGCCAATACTGGATATAATCAACGGTGCATTCACATTACTCGCATCAGCCATCGGCAATGTGGTCGGAAAGGTCAGCGAGGCGGTGCAGAGCATCACCAACGCCATACCTGCATTGAGGGCATTTGCCAAGGAAGAGGAGAATATCGTGCGGCAAAGGGACGCACTCGAGGAGAAACAGCGGCAGAACCAACTCGCATCAGCGAAGAGAATGGAAGAGGCTGCCCGACTCTACAACAAGGCAAATGACAAGATAAACTACACCGATGAGGAGAGAATAGGATTCCTCAAGCAGTACAATGCCATCATGGAGTTGGACGCAAAGGAGAAGAAGAGACTACTGAAGGAAGACCTTGACTTGTACGAGCGAGAGGTAACCTTGAAGAGAGGCTGGTATGTGCAGGTCAGATACCTCAATGAGACACAGAGGAAGGCTCTCAACTCCGAGGAGAGAAAATGGTACGAGCAGTTGATTAAGACAAGAGATAACTACGAGAAACAACTCAATGACAAGTCCCTTGCAAGTTGGCAGGTGCAGAATGTGAAGGCTAAACTGGGAGAGACCAACAGAGCATTGCAGGAATTCCTCAAGGTTGGTGTGAAGATATCACAACTGACGCAGAAGCAGTACGATGAATTGACCGATGAGGAGAAGCAAGGGTATGTTGACAGACAAACGGCATTGGTACAAGCGAACACCGCATACGAGGAAGAGACAAGAAGGTCATCGGCAAGAATCGTCAATATGACCATCGATATGCAGAAGAAGGAGACTGCAGCAGTGGTGTCAGCCACCAGCGATAGGGAGAAAGAAGAAGAGAAAGCAAGGAAAGAACAAGAGCAGAAAGACGCACTGTATCTGCAGTTCAAGGAGCAGATGACCAATGACATCATCAACACCGAGGCTGACGCATTCGAGAAGGAAAGGATTTCCATTGACAAGAGATACGATGATATACTGAAGAAGGCAAGGGAGACCTACAAGTCTCTCGGACTCACTGCGGAGGAATGGGAGGCTTTCGAGAAGGCGGTCAATGCGAGAAGAGACAGTGAGATTGAGGCCAGCACAAATAGAGAACTGGATACCATCAGCAAACTGAAGGAGCAGATTGACAATATCAGCCTCAACCCAACAGAGCTGACCAGCGAACAGGAACTCGAGAACCTGCAGATGCTGAAGACGGAACTCGAGCAGATATATAACTCTGCAATGGCTGCTGTGGAGCAGAACGGAACCGTGGAGCAGTATGAGAAACTGCTGAAAGTTAAGCAGCGGATGGTGGAGGTCAACAACCAGATAAGCCAACAGGAGCAGAACATCCAAAATGCAGAGAAAAAGCAAGCGGACATGCGAGTGCAGAACACCGTCAACATCCTCAAGTCAATGCAGATGGTGGTCGGAGGTCTCTCTGGTGTGTTCAACGCACTTGCAGAGGATAACGAGAAGTTCCAAGAGTATGCCAAGGCAACAGCCATTGTGGAGGCTACCGTGGCAGGTCTTATCGCATCGGTTCAGGCAATAGCCACCGCAACAAGGTCATCAGCGACATGGGTGGACATGCTGGTTGCAGTGGCAACTGTTGTGGCATCGGTCGGAAGTGTTGTAGGTACGATCATATCACAGCTGAAGCAGACACCGACATCCAAGGCTCCCAAGTTTGCAGAGGGCGGTCTTGTAGGCGGTGAGTTCTCCAACAGGACTGATGACTCGGTGAACGCAAAATTGTCAGTTGGTGAGTCTGTAATCAACTCCAAAGCAACAATGGCGGCCGCTCCGCTTTTGTCGGCCATCAATCAGATGTACGGCGGCGCACCCATAGGCGGCGGCAACTCCATCGGCAGCACCGACGCAATGCGTGAGATGATGGTGGATGTTATGGCCGAAGTCCGACCAGTTGTTTCGGTCAAGGAAATAACACGCGTGCAGAACAGAGTTACAGCAAAGGAAACAATCGCAAAGAACTAAACAATATGCAGACAATCAGCTACACATACGACGGAGGCAACCGCACACTCAAGGTCACACGCCCCGACACCACACTCTGGCAGCGTGACCGAAACGTGTGGACTTTTGAAACACACAGCACATCGGACACCATCTACCAGCTTGATGTGACGGTGACATTCGGCGGCAACACCGTGGCAATCCTCACATTCACGGATATTGACTTATCATGGTTTAAATTGGATTTGAGCCGCGTGCTGGAGAAAATCACACCCGACCATCTCGGCACAACGGGCTACATTGACTTTGACATCGACATCCTATACAACGGCACCAACGACTATGTGACCACATCAAGCGGCAGCGACGAGCTTTTCTCCATTTTGGACGGCCGCACGATAGCGGGCAGGCTGCACCCGTGCGAGCGCACCATCCGCTGGCACGAAACTGGCGAAAAGGTTGACTACGCCAAGTATGACAGCGTGGGCGGCTACTTCTATTTGTCACAGCTCGACATGACGGGCGCAAACGACATCAGCTACGAAAGCGAGAGCTACAACGGGGGCGACATCGACCAGTTCGTGCGTGACGCCACCTCATCATACAGTGTGAAGCTCAAAAAGTGCTGCGTTCCTTCGCGTGCCGTGTGGGTACGGTTCACAAACACCGACGGATGCCGCAGATACATGGCTTGTAAGCCGATGATCGTGGCTGACAAAATGGACGGGGTGAATTACCGAAATGACGGCCTCGAACGCTACCAAAGCGGCCGGTATGTGACGAGCTTGCAGCGCACCATCATGCTGGGCGTTACCGATGTGGAGTATGCCGAGTTTCTGACCGACATACGCTATGCCGATGATGTGGAGTATGCATACAGCTACAGCGGGGACTGGCAGCCGTGCGCACTTGACAGCTTCACGTACAAGGAAGACGGCGGCACACATGACGCTACACTTAAAATCATTGTAAATATCTAACATATGGAGATTTACATAGACAACGAACTATTGGATATGCCAGCAGGTGGCGGTGACATCACGGAAACAATCACAAATATCCGTTTTTGCGAGAGTGTGCTGTCCGATGACTTCACCACCGACTTCGATGTTCCGCTGACACGAAAAAACCGCCGACTGCTCGGCCTTTACACCGAGTTCTACAAAGGACACCCGCAGCGTGTGGCGTGTGTAGCCTACAAGATGGGCGAGAGGTACACAGCGCAGCTGACGGTGAACTCCACCACCGACACCACGGCGAATGTGACGCTATTCACGCCCGTGCTGTTTGCAAGTATCGACAGTCTGAGCCTCTTGCGGCTGCAGGTGGATAGTGCCTCTACTATCTACAAGTGGGCTGAGGATGCCGCAGCACTTGACACTGTTCCATTCCCAAAATATGTATCAGAAAAGGGGAACTTCGCCGGATGTTACGCACGACACGCTGTTGCCACTCATACCGACATAATGCAGGGAGTGCTCGCCACCCAAGGCGGCAACCTTTCGCTCGATGAGAGTGAGTTTGTGGCTGTTGGCTGGGACTTGCAAGACCTCACGGTGGTGGCCACAAAAAAGACAATATGCCCGCAAAATCCAACGCAGTGCATACTCGCCATATCAGAGAGTGGAAGTTATGACTTCTCAATCTTCGGCGGCCAGCATATTGTCAACGACCTGAAGATGGAAGAACAGCCGATATACAGCGGAGGCCAATGGCTACCGAACGGAACCGTGCAGAGCTTCACTTTCAACCGCAGCTGCAACGCCTCCGTGACGGTAGAGAAGTGGAATAAAGACGGCATATACGACGCCGACATCTACATCAACGGAGTGGCGCAGAATATGGTCGACAACACGGGCGGCGGCGGCTCAATAACAAGCAAGACAACCACAAAGACATTCAACGAGGGCGACGTGCTCACCATAGTGTCGGACCAGATGAGCGGCGACAAGTTCATCATGGCGAAGTTCGTGTACTCTGGCTATAATATAGCCGAGGCAGACTACGAGGAAGAGCTGGACTATCTGCCAGTGAGTGCCGACTGGTCGGCGTGGGGCGCAACCATTGGACCAAGTCACTCGGACTGGTCCTTCTCATACTTCGGCCTTTGGTGTAATATGCCCGACATCAGCGTGAAGTCCTACCTCACAACCGTGAGCTGGGTAACGGGTATGCAATATGTGCTTTTACAAGGCCCGCCGCTCACACTCAAACTGACGGCACTCGATACGAACGTTAAGACACTCGAGCGCGAATGGGTGGAGAGTATATCCATGACCAGCGGACGCGTCGGCAAACTCACATGGATACGCTACCGAGACAGCAACTACGGCCGCCAAGTGCTGACAGCAAAGGGTGACGGCTTGGAAGATAACAAAGCGCTTTTTACGAGCGATTTTGCGCCCGTACTGGCAACAAGGGAAAATGGCAAGGGCTACGTGCCAATCTATGAGATGGAGCAGGATGCTGAGGTGCTGGACGCGCACAACTGGAAAGTGAACTATACCGACTGCGAGGCGGTTATCGGCCTATTGTACTACAACCCCGATCTGCCAATCAGCACACTCGGATTGCCTCCAGCGCTCTCGAATATGGGCTTCGGCAACTTTAACGGCATAGTTGAGATACAAGGCTGGACGCGGCAGGACATACGCCGTGACAGCACCATCGCCATCGACGGCGTGAAGTTCGCGCTTACAGATATTGAATGGGAAGACAGCACCGACCAATTCCACTACACCGCAATCAAGATCAATATAACCGAGTATGAGACATACACACCGCCGACACCAGGCAACCAGCGCCAGCTTGTCGGCATCAAGATAGGCGGCAATTATTACATAATTGGCGAAAAAGTTTCAACCGACTACAATTTAATAGGAAAATAGCAATGCAAAACCAAATCCAACCAACCGACACCTTATATCAGGTGAACATCAGCGAGCTGACGGCACGCACGCCGCAAGACACTGACCTAATGCTCATACAGCAGGCAGGCGACAATGATATCGCAAAGGCGACCGTGGCCGACGTGCTCAACCTTTTGGCCTCGACACTCGCGGCAGTGGCAACCAGCGGCGACTATGCCGACCTGCTCAACACGCCGACCATCGTGCCCGTTACTGGCACCATCACAGACGACACCAGTGGCACGGGCGATGTAACGTGGGAGACTGGCGCGGACAGCTCCGTGAAGGTGCTGGCGTTGTCAGACCTCGACACTGTTGGCACGTGGGACGCCTTTATCGTGGATGTGACCAACGCGGGCAACCACACCAGCCACTCGCTGCTGATGGTGAACGATACGGCGGCCGATGTGACGGTGGCCGTATCAATGACCGGGTCGGCCGACTACGTGATAACGGGCGACACCAACGCCACCTTCACCGTGGAGAGCGGCAAACACACCGAGTTCAACGTGCTGGTGTATGACAATTATCCAGCACTGATTATCAAGGAATATTAAACCAAATGCGCTATGTATCTATACTTTAATGAAACATTGAAGAAAATCGTGGCGTGTGTGGCACCAACCGAGAAGGAAGGCCTCACGCCACTGACCGAGGCGCAGGTGGAGAGGTGGAAAGCCAACCCCCGCGCACACTGGTCGCAGATTATGAACGAGCCGACACCACCAGCCGAGCCGATTACGAACGTGCCGACACTGGAGGAACTGAAAGCCGAAGCACTCAAGAAGTTGAGCGACCTATCGCTTGAAATTCTCGGCAGCTGGGTTAGCGAATACCAACTGATGAACGCACGATTGTCGCTTGAGGCGGATCCAGCCGACAAGATATACGACGACGAGAAGGCCGCCGATGTAGTGGCCGACTACCTGCGTGTCGGCAAGCAGTGCCGCACATTATTCTACGAGGCGAAATCAGCCATTGAGAGCTGTGAAAATGTGGAACATGTAAAAATGATAGCCGATGAATACACTGACACTTACGAGCGGAATAGAAAGGCGTAGCGATGCCTTTATGGTGGTGCTGGCTGCGGTGGCTGCGGTGGTGATGCTCGCAAGTGCTATCCGCACGATACGGACATCGCTTGCAACAACAACGGCAACCGAGACCACCCTGCAATGGTCGAGCGATACGGCAAGTTGGAAAGGAGGCTGGTAGGATGGAAAGACGGAGATTACTTGATATACCGCATAGTGAAGACTTGGTGTTTTACGCCCCATTGGACTTGGAACATGGGACTACGGAGATACTTCACAATATAACACCTATTACTGAAAGCGGAGCAACTGTCAGTTGGAACACCACTAAACAGATGTACAATCTATATGCTGTCAATAATGCAAGTGATAAGACAACAAGTGCGCTGTATTACCAAAATATTGGTATGGGACTTACAGACGGTCAAGGAGTTACTCTCTGCATAGATATTGAGGAACAGAGTATGTCAGCCATCTACCCTTCCATGATTAGCACGCCCAAATACATTGATGGAAATAATGTCATGATTCGTCATGCAACTTTTAATACATCTCGTTACACGCTGTTAAAAGGAAGATTTGTGGTAACTTGCTCACAATGGGATGGAATACAAAAGATTCATAAATGGTATCAGAATGGTATATTGAAAGATACGGTAATCTCTACTGTATCTCAACATCTGTCTCTTGATAGAGTAACTATCTGCGAGACCGCAGTTAACAACTACAATTACCGCATATATGCCACCAATGCACGCATTTACAACAGAGAAATGACCGCAGAGGAGGTCGCAAACTTATAATTATGGAAAGAAGAAGATTGATTTGGAATGATGAAGAATATGAAGTGATATCAGCGGCAAAATTGAATGGATGGTGTGGCATTGACACTGGACTTGTAATTGACAGCACATATCAGCAAGTTGACTTGGAATTTGGAATGTTAGTTACTTTAAGAGAAAGTAATTCGCATTTGATATGCTGGAATGAAGGTGCGACAATACAAGTATATATGAATGGTAATAACTTGTGGAATCAAGGTGTCAGCATTTATACCAATAGAAACACACATTATGATGTTTATACCACTACCACCGATACAACTCGTACTTTAAGAGTTAATAATGGCTCTACACAATCACAAACATTTTCAAGACCTTTTGCTAATGCAATAGGTAAACATATATTTCTGTTCAGCACGTCCGGTGGTAGCTATCCATTGCACGAAATCATTGATTATGTTAATATTAAACTTAATGGTAATTATGTAAGAAAGTACAAATTTGTGAAACATAAACTTACCAATACTATATCAATGATGGATGAGTTGACCAATGAAGTTTATTCTAATATAGGCGATGGCTATTTTTCGGAGTATAACAATTAGTGATATGAATGAACTAGGTGGATGATTATGAAGCACAACGAGGAACATCTGCAGGAGAGCTGCGTGCGGTGGTTTGACTTGCAGTACCCGCCACTACGGCCGCTGCTTCACCACTCGCCAAACGGCGGGCGGCGTGATGTGAGAGAGGCGGCACGCTTCAAGCGCATGGGCACACGTGCGGGTTTCCCCGACCTCATCCTTTTGCTGCCTTCCATCGGAGGCCACTTCCTCGCCATGGAGCTCAAGTACGGCCGAGGCGTGCAGACCGACAGCCAGAAGGCCATGGAGAAGGCAATCGTCAAGGCGGGCGGCTCTTATGCAGTTATTAAAAGTTTTGAGGAATTTTTCAACACTGTGACCTTCTGGGTGGAAAATGCCGTAAATTTGCACCCGTGACGCCAGTCATACCAGGGAGTTTTTCATAGCACAATTTTTGCACCCCGAGCCACCGCTTCGGGGTGTTTTTTATGCCTATAATTTGCCATTTTGTTGCTCTGCTTTCATTTTGCAATTCTATTATATTTAAAGACAATATTTTGCAAAAATGGCTCAATAATACGATTTTTCTTTGAATTTGCAAATCGGCAAATTTTTGCGGCTCTCTTTTTGAGTGAGTTACAATATTGTTATAATAGGCTGAAAAATTGCAACTTTATTTTATTTGTGTTTCGCCCGCTTTTATTTGTCAAATTTTTGTTGTTATTTTGTTGCTTGAAAATTTGCAGCCATGAAAAAGCACACCCCCGTCACGTTGAGGCGGCGCAAACTGCCGAGCGGCCTCACTTCCCTATACATTGACATCTACGACCGAGGCGAGCGCTCGTACGAGTACCTGCGCCTCTACCTGCAGCCAGAGAAGAACCGAGAGGCGAAGGCCGCCAACAAGGAGACGCTGCGGCTGGCCGAGGACATCGCGGCGCGGAGGCTCGCCGACATACTCGAGGAGAGGCGCACGGGCAAGAAGGTGGCGCGGATGACCTTCGCGGAGCTCTACGACGAGATGATGGACGAGCGGAAGGGCAGCACCAGGAAGGTGTGGCTTTCAAAGAGGCGGTGGTTTGTCACATGGAGGGGCTGGAGGATGACGCTCTCGGAGATAACCGCCGCAGACGTTCGCGAGCTGTGGCGCACGCTCGACAGATCAGAACTCTGCAACAGGACGAAGGGGCTGGTGTTCGCCAACGGCATCTGCGTCATGCGTGAGGCCGTGAGGCGCGAGATTGTGCTCTACAACCCCTTCTCTGCCGTCGACAACTTCAAGGGTGCCAACGCCGAGCGCGTCCACCTGTCCGCCGATGAGGTGCGGAGGCTGGCGGAAACCGAGTGCCGCCATCCCGAGCTGAAGCGGATGTTTCTCTTTTCATGCCTCACGGGGCTGCGTCGCTCGGACATCGTGAAGCTGCAATGGTCTGACATTGACGGTGACCGTGTGGCCTTTAGGCAGCAAAAGACGGGCGCGGTGACATACCTGCCGCTGTCAGCAGATGCGGTGCGCCTGCTCGGAGAGAGGGGCGATGGGCTGGTGTTCGACCCCAAGGGCAGCAACGTGGTGCATAACGTTTCGCTGCGCCGATGGGCAGCTGCCGCGGGCATAGACAAGCCGCTGACCTTCCACTCCGCGCGCCACACGTTCGCCTGCCTGCTGCTTGAGGCCGACGTTGACATCTACACCGTGAGCAAGCTGCTCGGCCACGCCACCGTGGCGACCACGCAGATATACGCCAAGATAGCCGACAAGGCCAAAAAGGCGGCCGTGGAGCGTTTGTCCGAGCTCACTGCGATAAATCGCCCAAGCGGAAAATAAAAGCCGTTTGTAGCGCAAAATTTTAGGGTGTCGGTCCAATGCCCAGCCCCTGCCGTAATGGTGGGGGCTTTTTTATGCCCCCTGCATCCGTTCTATAATTGCCAGCAGGCGGTTAACCTGCTCGGTTGCGTTCTTTATCTGCTCGTCTTTGCGGTCGAGCTGGTCGAGCAGCCTGGAGCCGTCCACGCCGATGGTGGCGGTGGAGTGGTCGCCGTTGACCGTGGCGTTGCCGCTGCCTTCCACCCTCACCGACTTGAGCATATTACCGTTGCCGGTAAGTAACCAAACGAGCGACACCTCTGGGAAGGTTTCAAGGATTGCACCTTCCATTTTTTTGCTTAACTTCTGATACTTTCCTTGCAGGTATTCCGATACTACGGATTGTGAAACTCCGATTTTTTTTGCGAATTTTTGACCCGTAAGACCTGAATATTTTATAAGTTCCGATAATATATCGGCGGGTAATGTAATTTTTTCGTTTTGATTTTCAACGAGTTGCGATTTTTTTGTCATTTTTTTTCGGAAATTATGATTTTGTATTGGAATTTATGTTATATTTGCAGCGTAAAACAAAACAAACAAGCGCAAAAATAAAAAAAAGTAAAACAAACACAAAATTAAACAATGTTATTTTTAATGATTGCCGCCGCCTTCCTGGTCACCCTGGCAGGCATCAGAGCGGAAGAAAGGAGCAAACAATGGAAGCAATGACACTCAAGGACTACTTCACCGAGCTGCGCACCGCCACCCTGCTGGCAGGCAAGGAAGTGCTCACGGTGGAAGAGGCCGCCCTTTACACGGGCTACACCACCAGCTACCTCTACGCCTTGAAAAGCAAGGGCGAGGTGCCGTGCTACAAGCGCGGCAACGCCGTGTTCTTCAAGAAGAGCGAGCTGGCCGACTGGCTCACCGCCAACCGCATCCCGACACGTTCGGAGCGGCTGCGCGAGTACGAGGCCGAGAGGCGCAAAAGAACAACCCAAAAATCAAAACAATAACCCCTAAAAATTCACAGCTATGAAAATCAACGAATTATTAAGAGAAGTAAGGCAGGAGCTCGCCACCATGCTCATAGACGGCACCCTGCAGCCCGCAAAGGTTGAAAAAACCGACTACTTCAAGGACAGCGTGTACCACGCAGAGTACAACGTGGACGGCGTGAGACTGAGCCTCGGGGCGTGGTCTCACCGCAACGACGTAATTTACTACTCCACATCGACCATATCGGTGGAGGGCTTTCTGACACCCAACGACGAGGCACGCCTGCGCGCTTCAATCATCGCAACCTATGAGAGCCGACGCAGAGAGAGACTGCTCGCAGAGAAGGCAGAGCTTGAAAAGAGAGCCGATGAAATCAACGCAGAACTGAAATAGGCATAACCATGGAAAAGACAAGCGCAAACATCTACCAGAAGTTGGTCGCCATCCAAAACGAGATGGCCGCACCTAAAGACCACCGCAACGAGTTCGGTGATTTTCAATATAGGACACTCGAAGCCATCAACGAGCGCCTCAAGCCGCTGCTCGACAAGTACGGCTGTACGCTTTTTTTTAGCGATGAGGTGTTCACTGCAGGCGATAACGAGTATATCAAGACAACGGTCACGCTGGTGGACTGTGAGAGTGAGAAGACAATCAGCATATCGTCACCCTGCCCCGTTGACTTGACACACAAGAAAATGTCACTCGAGCAGTGTGGAGGGTCGGGCTTATCGTATGGGCGTAAGTATGCCCTCGGCGGCCTGCTGCTTCTGGACGGCAACACCGACCCCGACAGCCTCAAGCCCAAGACACTCGCCGAACAGGTGGCCGGCTGCACATCCATCAAGCAGCTGCTCCAGCTGTGGCAGCAGCTCACGCCCGACGAAGGCACCGACGAGACCGTCAAGGAGTTGTTCAACCGCCGCAAGGCACAACTCGGCAAATAATGAAAAAACGCCCGAAACAAACCGATACGGACACCATCACCTGCGGAGAGTGCAATAATGCCACCCTCGAGCCGAAATACTGCACAATCAAGGAAAAAGCCCCTTTTTGCGTGTGGTGTCCTATCGACGGGCTTCTGAAAATGAAAAAGTGGCCGTGCTTTCACGGTCGGAAAAAACAAAAATAAAGCTATGAACACACAATCGCAAACCGCCCGCATACATGATTATATGAAGAAGGGCAACGCCATCACACCGCTGGAGGCTCTCGACAAGTTCGGCTGCTTCCGCCTCAGCGAGCGCATCCGTGAAATCGAGAAGCTCGGCGTTAAAGTGGTACACGGCCGCCACGTCACCCCCGACGGCAAAAGGGTCGGAAAATACTGGATTGAATAAATTATAAACGCTTAAAATTTGTTAACTATGAACCTTTACGAAATCACACAGGAACTGGCCGCCATAATGGCCGAAATCGAAGCCCAAGAGGGCGAAATCACCGAAGAGACAGCCGCCAAGCTGGCAATAGCAAACGGACAGCTCGAAACCAAGGCCGAGGCCTACTGCGCGCTCATCACCAACACCAAGGCCGACATCGAAGCCTATAAGGCAGAGATTGACCGCCTTACCAAGCGAAAGAAATCCGCCGAGAACCTCACCGAGCGACTGAAGGAGGCCGTGCGCAACGCAATGACGATCGCCGACATGCCTAAGCTCAAGGCTGGTACATTTGCACTCACTTTGAGAACCACACAGGCTGTTGAGGTTACCGACGAGGCCGCCGTACCTGACGAATACTGCGAGTACACCAAGAAGGTGATGAAGTCGGTGATAAAAGACCACCTCAAGGCTGGCGATGAAATACCAGGCGTGCAATTAGTAGAAAATCATTCATTAACAATTAAATAACATGAAAGCATACAAAGGATTTGACAAAGACATGACTTGCAGAGGCTTCCAATATGAGGTCGGCAAGGAGTACGAATGTAAAGGAGAAGTCGCATTGTGCAGGAAAGGCTTCCATGCCTGCGAGAACCCGCTCGATGTACTAGACTTCTACGGAGACTTTGACAACCGCTTCTGCGAGGTCGATCAGAGCGGAGACATGAAGGTCGACGACAAGAAGACGGTGTCGTCAAAAATCAAGATTAACGCTGAAATCGGATTTGTCGGCTTATTCAAGGCAGGTATAGAGTGGCTGAAAGATGTGACGAAGCAGTCTAATGATACCAATGATAAAGGCGGCGACTATGCTCAAATCGGCAGCAGCGGCGACTATGCTCAAATCGGCAGCAGCGGCGACTATGCTAAAATCGGCAGCAGCGGCGAATCTGCTCAAATCGGCAGCAGCGGCGAATCTGCTCAAATCGGCAGCAGCGGCGACTCTGCTAAAATCGGCAGCAGCGGACACTCTGCTAAAATCGGCAGCAGCGGATACTCTGCTAAAATCGGCAGCAGCGGCGACTCTGCTCAAATCGGCAGCAGCGGCGACTATGCTAAAATCGGCAGCAGCGGATACTCTGCTAAAATCGGCAGCAGCGGATACTCTGCTAAAATCGGCAGCAGCGGCGACTATGCTCAAATCGATTCAACAGGTGAAGATGCGGTTGTCATGTGCGCAGGCAATGGCTCATGTGCCAAGGCCAAGAAGGGCAGCTGGATAACATTGTCAGAGTGGCGCTATGCTGCTGACAAGCAACGACAAGTGCTTATCTGTGTGAAGACCGAGCAGGTTGACGGCGAGCGCATAAAGGCTGACACATGGTATCGGCTTGTTGACGGAGAGTTTCAAGAATACGAATAGCGTCATGCTCCACTTAATAAGAGCAGCGTTCTTTACATACTCCAGCGGCGTCCACTTGTTCCTTTTTTGCCGCTGGAAATTCGGAGCGATAGACTGCTAAACGGATAGGCAGCGGAAATATATTGCACTGCACGGACGGAGACAAAACCCTGCACCGTGTCGCGTTCACAAAAGCCTCGGCATTAGCTGGTTCGACCCCAGCCGCTCCGACAAAAACCAAAAAACACACTATGAAACCTATAGAACTTTTTAACGACCATTTTCAAAACTACAAAGTTTATAACCTTCCGAAGGCTCAGCTGGTGATTGCTGATATTCCATTCAATCTCGGGAAGAACGCATACGCAAGCAATCCAAAGTGGTATATTGACGGGGATAATAAGAACGGAGAGAGCGAACTCGCAGCAAAGGAATTCTTCGATACAGATAAAGACTTCCGCGTGGCCGAATTTATGAGCTTTTGCAGCCGCATGATGATAAAGGAGCCGAAAGACGCAGGAAAGTCGCCATGTATGATTGTTTTTTGCGCCTTTGAGCAGCAGATGTATCTTATAGAAAAAGCGCGAGAGGCTGGTATTATGGGCTATATACCGCTGCAATTTTATAAGAACTACAGCGCCCAAGTACTGAAGGCAAATATGAAGATTGTCGGTAATACTGAATATGCGCTCCTGCTTTACCGAAACAAGCTGCCGAAATTCAACAACGGCGGCCGTATGATATTCAACTGTATGCCGTACCAGCGAGATAATGACACCCCGAGAATACACCCTACGCAAAAGCCCGTGAAGTTGCTGGAGTTCTTGATTGAAACCTTTACCGATAAGGGCGATGTTGTGATTGACCCGTGTGCAGGTAGTGGCACCACATTATTGGCGGCGGCCAACACTGGGCGAAGAGCTTATGGCTTCGAGATAAAAAAGGACTTTTTCGCGGCAGCAAACAATTTGATTTTTAACAACCAAGCACCTAAACTGTTTTAATGTCTAACTACATCAAGATAGATCAATGGATGATTGAGGAGCTGCACCTCAGCGGCAACGAGCTTGTGATGTTTGCGCTGGTGTACGGACACCGCGACGGCTACTATGGCTCGCTGACCACCACCGCCGAGCGCATAGGGGTGAGCCGCCGACTGGTCGCATACGTCATCAAGTCACTGACCGGAAAGGGCTACCTTGAAGAGGTCGAGGATGACACTCTGACAAACAACCGCCGCCGTCTCCAAGTAGTGCAAAATTTGCACCACTTGAAAGAAGCAAGTAGTGCAAAAATTGCACCACAAGTAGTGCAAAATTTGCACCACTTGAAAGAAGCAAGTAGTGCAAAAATTGCACCACAAGTAGTGCAAAAATTGCACCAAAGTAGTGCAAAATTTGCACCACCATATAATAATACTAAAATAATTCTATATAATAATGAGTGTGATAACGCGCACGCGCACGATAGCGAGAAAAATATCAAAGGCTCTGCAGTGGAACCCGACACCCCCACCCCTATACACCTCCAAAAAAAAGAAAAGAGAAAAGTTGCGCCAAAAGAGAAAAGCGCAGCGCCTCACCTTTTCACTCCGCCGACCGAGGCGGAGGTGGCCGCCTACATCCAGGAGAAGGGCTGGCAGGTGAACGCCGCCCACTGGCACGCCTACTACACCGCAAACGGCTGGAAGGTCGGACGCTCGCCGATGAAGGACTGGCGGGCAGCCGTCAAGACATGGCAATACAACGGACTAACCAACAATAAAAAATCAAGCTATGAACAAAGAAAATTCACAAGCGGCAACGACGCCTTCTACGGCGTTGATACCATTTAAGCTCCGCTACCACCTCCGCATGGAGACCGCCGAGGTGGAGCGGCTGCTGAACCAGCTCTGCGCCCGTGAGGTCATAATCCGCGGCGGCAGACAGTACAAAACAACCGAGACCAGGAAGGCGGCCGAGTGGCTGACACGCCAGCACCGCCCAGGGCTTCTCATATGCGGTGCCGTCGGCACGGGCAAGACCACACTCGCAAGGGCTATCCGCGAGCTTATCAACCACCTCACCATCGCAAGGGTGAAGTATGAGGACAAGGGCTTCGCCTACAGCGGCCTCTGCGGTTCCCTTCCGTTCGAGAAGGAGGACAACAGCTTCATGGAGGCGGTGTCCGCCACGGAGCTCTGCAGGATGGCGGCCGATAACCCCACCGAGTACGAGCGGCTGAAAAAATGCATGCTGCTGTTCGTTGACGACCTCGGCACGGAACCTTTGAGCGTGAAGAACTACGGCAACGAGTTCACGCCAATCGCCGAGCTTATCGAGTGGCGCAACGACAAGATGCTGTTCACCGTGGCAACAACCAACCTCTCACCCAAGGGCAAGGGCGGCAGCTCCGAGCTGCTGGAGTTCTACGGCACGCGGACCGAGAGCCGCATGGCGGAATTGTTCGATATCATCGCAATCAAGGGCGGAGACCATAGAAAAAACCAATAACTAACCACTTAAAAAACAAAATTATGGCAACTTTAATCAGTTTTAACATCAAG
>Ga0310690_10002682_pt1 | contig 28388 bp, 30 predicted proteins | sample AusTroGonzalo_MG_2_FD_207661 | JGI IMG/M metagenome (GOLD analysis project Ga0310690, IMG submission 207661) | Bovine rumen microbial communities from tropical cattle in Woodstock, Queensland, Australia - Gonzalo_04 (v2) (version 2) | ecosystem: Host-associated > Mammals > Digestive system >...
CTCCGTCACCGCAGGCACGAATCCTTCGCCCGTCACGGCCACCCTGCCCGTCAGGTCCGCACCCGTCAGGAACTCCCTCAGGAACAGGCTCGGCATCGGCGTAGTACCCGCCGCCGTGGTGAATCTCTCCACCACCTTGCCGAAGAGGAACTCCAGCTGCCCCTGCTCCGAAGCCACGCTCGCGCCCCCCGCCATCTTGTCGTACAACTGGCTCCAAGAGATGCCGTCGCCCTCAATGGTCTGCATACGTGCCGACCCGTTGCCAATCTCCGAGTCCGGGGCAGTAACCCCCAAAGTGGTCTGCTCGGTCACAACATCCTCCGACAGGATGTTCAGGGCGTTGCCAGTGGTCAGGTCAGGGTAGTACCCGTCTTTCTGGGCCACGTCCTCGGCAGCAATGCCGCTATCTTTAATGTTTCCAGATGCGTCAAGCGAGGCAAAATTGTTGTTTGTTGCGTTGGAAACCTTATCTGCTTTGCCGCTCTTCAGTGTAGCGATGCTTGAATCGCAAGCACCGATACTGGTGTCGAGCTGGGTTTTCATAGCATTGATGGTCTTTGCATACACAAAAGTGCTACTGTCGTTGATGGCGTTTCCAACGGTAAACACGAGAGTCTTACCGACGTGCAGAGTACCAGCCGTAGCGTTATAGGTCACTGGAGCGATTGATGTCCAGTTGGAATCTGTGGTCCAATTGCTCACAGATGTTCCTGTGAACTCTTCTACGAACCAGCCAGTGATACCAGTGACCTTATACATAAGCATAAGACCGAGTTTGCGGTATTTCGACGGAACAGCGCCACGGGCTGTATTGTAGTCGGCATATGCGTCGGTCTTGTTGTTATAAGCGTTGACGTTAAAGGCATAGTCAGCCGTGAACTCGGTATCAACGCCCTTCTTGCTAACGATCACTTTGCCGTTAGCGTCACCTTTCGTGATAGATGTCGATGCGTCGTAGATGTCTGCGTGGATGCTGGAATCGGAATTGACAAGCTCCTGGATAGAAGCGTCAACAGATGCAAAGCTTGAGTCCACAGTGCCCATTTTGGTGGTCAGGGTGGTGCTAGCATCCATGAAAACCGCATCGCCTAATGTACGCGGATACACACTTGAATCGTTATCTCTCGAAAGAAACTGAATGATTGTGTTATCAGCCATTATCTATAGGGTTTATTTTTTAGGTATTTATTTTTGAAACTTAAAAGAAAAACAGAGATTTATAAAGGATTTAGTTGACGTAGACTGCATACGGAGTGTTGCTGAACATATCGTCAATGTACTTCTTTAGAGCCTTTGTCGTGAAGACTGAACTGTCATTGATTGGATCCCCGATGACAGATGTTGACTTGACTAAAGTGACGCTGATTGTGTCATTGATCACTTTCTTTGTCGCCTTTGTGGTGAACACTGAACTGTCGTTGTTCGTGGAAGTGTGCGAACTGTCCACAATGATGCCGTCGCGGATTTTCGACACGAAATCGCTCACACCTTTCATCGTGAACACTGAACTGTCGGTCGGAGTCTTGTTGATGTCGGCGCTTGTAGCGAGTTTTCCTTGGATGGTTTTTTCTATGACGCTTCTTGTCGCCTTTGTGTTGAACACCGAGGTGTCGTTTGAGACAGTCGTGCTTCCAGTTATTATACTCCTGTCATTGCTACCGAGAAGAGACTTCACTGCCTTCATCGAGTAAACGGAGGTGTCATTTGGATCTTCTCTGAGAGCATTTTCTGAGGAGACGATTCTCTGGTCGAACGATTTCTTGATAACTTCGTGTGTTCCGAGAGTTGTATAAACAGAAGTGTCGCTTGGTTCCTTGTCCGCGTCAGCTTTCTTCGCGAAGATCTCGGATATGCTTTTCTCGATCCATTTGTCGGCACCGCTTGTACTGAAGATCGATGTGTCGTTCAAAGAGATGCCGTTGATGTTGCTAACAATCCTGGATCCGAAGCCCTGTGACATCATCCGCTGCGAAGCTCTTGTGGTATAGATCTGCAAGTCGTTCGGCTCTGTGCTGTCATAATCGTCGAAAACGACAAACAGGGAATCTATCTGATCAGCGACCTCTCTGGCAGCGTCACCCTGCTGCATGGCATATATGGAAGCGTCGTATGCGTTGGCGACGCATTTCCAGTTCATATTGATGATGTATCCGATGGTCCTGCCATCTTCATCATAGATGAAAGCCACTGGTTCGTTCCCGAGATTGTTGTCAACCTTGCTCACGAACAAACCGTTACAGAACGATACCATATTCTGCCTGTAGTACGGAATATTTTCCACCCAGTCTCCACGGTAGAACGGTACACGACCGAGTACAACTTTCTTTGTTTGTGGCATTAATGGAATTTATTTGTTTCTCTATTTATCGGTTCAGGAAGGTTGAACGAAATAAATCTTAACCATAACAAAATAAATAAGTAAAAGTTAGAAAAATAGAAGATGAATAATCAAAATTCGCTTAGTAAATATAACGCATACACGGAGATAGCGAGCAACTATGAAGCCGCAAGAGACATCCTTTTCCAGAAGAAACTTGCTCTTGGCGAACCCGCAACAGTATCGTTCTATTATCCTGACCGCGACTCTGATCCCGAGGTTCGCGTCGTGAAAACAATGCTCGGAATCGGATCCATCAACGGGACCATTATGAGCATTTGCGACATCCTCGGCTCGGACACCTATGCCGACGGAGCAAACGTTTATGTTTCCGAACGTGGCGAGTATATGTCTCTCGGTGATGCCATCAATTATCTTTACCGAACCACCGATGACGCTTCTACACTCGCTGGCAAACTTGAGGACATCGACAACACCCTCACAGGCAAACTTAATACGATCAACGACAGTCTCCTGGCTGGAAATGCCACCGACGCTTCAATCGACACGACACTGTCCACGAAGTTGGGTGAGGTGAAGGGTTCCATTGTAGATCTCGATACTCATATCATCGCTGAATTTGAGAAGGTTGAGGCAAAAGATGCTTCCATCATCGAATCTATCGACAATCTTGCACAGAAAACAGAAACTGGCGACACTTCAATCAACACCACCATCGCCGCTCTGGATATTCACGACACATCGATCAACAATACGCTCCAGAACATTGTGACCGCAGATTCGTCAATTCAGAGAAACATCTCAAGTTTGAACTCTACCGTTGCTAACAATTTGAGCGAACTGATTGCTTTGATTGGTGGAAAAGGCGGATTAATCGATGCTCTTTCCGGAGAGAATGGTCTCATCAACACAATCGCTGGAGAGAATGGTCTCATTGCATCCATTTCTGGAAAGCACGGCGTCATCGACACAATATATGCAACAATGGAAGATCAAGGCACGCAGCTTGACAACATCAAGACCGCCATCAACGGGTTGTTTATCGCCAAGGAGGTTTAAATTTGATTTCACTGAAATCAAAAATCTTGATGATAAATAACCGGAATTGACAGATTCTCTGTCATAAAGAAAAATAAACCATTAAGAATTATGGCTACAAAAAACACCAAATCTACAAAGAAGAACACAAAACAGGAAGAGGAAATAGGATCAATCACAATCGCTCCTGAGGTTGAAGAGGCTCCTGTTGTGGAAGCTACCGAAGAAAAGGAAGCCGAGGAACCAGAAACCATCACACCCGAAACCGAAGATGAAAATGTTGGAGCTGGGGAAGCTGACGACAACGCATCTGAATCTGCACCAGAACCCGAAGATGAAAAGACTCCTGAAGTCATCGAAGCCGTCGCTGAACGTGGTGAGCTTATCGCCGACAGCAACCCCTCGCAGATCATCCCTGGTTATCCCACCAGCATCGTACCTGACTTCGAGGAAGAACCGAAGCCTGTCGTGATGGCTGAACGCCTCGTTGTCAAAGAGCATCTGAATAATGTGATCGCTGCATCACCGATGGCGGCCGCACTTAGATAGCCCTTTTTCAATATTGTGCATTTTGCCGGGAATTTTGGTTCCCGGCTTTTTTGTTTTATACATTTGTTGTATATTTGCAGCGAGAAATAATATGTAAAAATATGGTCAAAGTTGTTTATCTTAAAAATTTCCGCAGAGGACTAGCCACCAACAGCAGCTCCACTCACTCCATCGTTTACAGAAACGAGGATGATATGCTGGAGGATATGAACGTGATGGAGGAGAACTTTTATGACAGGTTCACCCGCACGGTCGCAGCCTCCAGGGAGGCTAAAATCAAATATGTCCTCTCACAGATCTATTATGATGAGGCTCTCGTCGAGATGATGCTTCATTATTATCCTGAAATGAAAAAGTATTTTCCGATCATCCGGAAACGTTTCGAAAAGGACGATTACGAGATCTTCGGCTCATACTGCCGTGGTGGTCTCGTGAGCAGCTCAGATGGTCTCGAGTTCAACATCAAGTATCTGCGAAACGTCATCGACAACCCCGAACTCATTATCATCGGTGGTTCCGATGAGGAAGGATGGGTGTTCGACGAGGCTGAAAAGCGCAGACTGTTCCCGATCCCCTCTGGCAGATATGACGATATGGAGAAGAGGCTGTACCGCAACGGAAACTATTTCTACTGCTTCACTCAACACTCGAAGGACTTCCATCCGGATGGTGTCAAAGAAATGACGAAAGAAGATGGCAGTGAGGTGTACGCCAACGACGACATCCCTCGTTACTGCGACAGTGGGCGCATCCGATTCTCGCTTACCAAAGACGAGCCGATCCCAGATCATCCTGAACTGATCGACATCAAGATTACCGACGCTTGCGAACACGGATGTCCGTTCTGCTATATGGGCGCCACGAAAGACGGCAAACATGGCGACGGAAGCACCCTGTGGAGAATGATGGACGATTCCCTCAAGGGTGTCGAATTCTCCGTCGGTGGAGGAAATATTCTTCTCCACCCGAAGCTAGAAGAGATTCTCGCCAAGCTTTCGTCCAACGGAAGGAACATCGTCAACGTCACAATCAAGTACGAAGATTGTGATTATGTGATGAAGGACCTTGCTATGCGCGGAACCTTCGTTGAGTATGTGTCCGGTGTCGGCATTTCCATCACAAATGTTGAACAGGTTCAGAAAGTCCTCGACTTCGCGAAATTCTTCAAGGGTATTGATGAGAAGTTCCAACCGAAGCTTCGTCAACAGAAACTTTCCTTCCACGACAAATTCGTCGCCGTGCATATCATCCCAGAGTTGATCGGTGCGAAGGAGACGAAGAAAATTCTCGATGCTTGCCGTGCCTATCGTAAGCCTGGTGGAGAATGGGTGTCTGGTGTGCCTGTGCTGCTCCTCGGATACAAGTTCACCGGGCGCGGTGCAAGTCAGGACGTAAACGGTCTCACAGACGAGGATTTCAAGATGATGTTCGATGACTATAACGACCTCACCATCGACACCACGTTTGCGAATCGCTACTACAAGCAGCTGTGCGACAGCTTCTGTGTTGCGAAGACCATCACGCTGAAAGAGGGTGAGTACAGTATGTTCGTTGATCTGGTCAAAGGCAAGGCATACAAATCATCCTACCAGCTCGAGAAGGGCTATGACCTGAAGAAGGATTGGGACGATGACGGTCTCACAATCAACGAGGCTTTCAACCAGATCCGCAAGGACAACGGATTCCCTGTGTATACCCCGACTCACTACTACGATGTGAAAAAGAAGTAAATCTTTGGTCTCATATTGTTGATCACGGAGCGGATTTTTTTCGCTCCGTGGTTTTTTGTTTTTGTGGTTTTTGTTGTATATTTGCAACGTGAAACAACAATGAGACAATGAAGAACTTTCAACATTTCGGTATTAAACAAAGGGTTTATCCAGAGTACAATTATCACGCTGTATGGAGCAACCTCAAAACGGTCCGACTCGGAACAGGCTCGGCGAAAGAGCTTCCTCCTGATCATTCTGAATTCTATGACGTGTCACTCGGCACCAAGTGCAACCTGCAGTGTCCCTTCTGTTATGTCGCTGCAACAAAATCTGGAAAATTCTACAAAAATATTGTAGAAAAAGCTGAAGAATTTTTTGGAAAAATGTCTGAAAACCAGAAGCCTTTCCAGATCGCCATCGGAAGTGAGGGTGAGCCGACCATACACCCACAGTTCAAAGAATTTGTCGAGAAGGTTTATGAACTCGGCATCGTTCCTAATTATACAACAAACGGTATCACGCTTGCGAAAGGAGACTGGTACACGAACAATCTTCTTGATTTGACAGAGAAGTATTGTGGTGGAGTTGCTGTGAGCGCGAACAATTTCAACTGGGAAATCGATGGTGTGTGGCGGATGGCTGTCGATAGACTGTTGTCGATAGACGTCTATACGAACCTGCACATCATTATCAAGGACAAACAAAGTGTGGAAAGACTCAAGGAAATCTATGACACATACGGAGACAAAATCCACACATACGTCCTGCTGCCGATGATGCCTGAAGGTCGCTCCACCGAAAGTGTTTCTCGAGAGACTTACCAGGACCTGTGCAACCTGTTCCAGCAAATTGAACACAAGGATCATTTCGCGTTCGGAGCAAACTTCTATCCGTTCATCATAGATGGGTCATATGAGAACCAGATACAATGTTCGTTGTATGAGCCGGAGTCGTTCTCGAAAAACCTGATCCTGGATGATCCAATAAGGATAACTCCAAGTTCATTTAACAGAAAAACAACACTTTACGAGAAAAACATTTAGTTTACACAAACAAAAATAAATTCAAAAAACATGAAGAAACTGTTCTATTTGACAGCGTTTGTTTGCACAGTACTGTTCTTTAGTTCTTGTGCAAAAGACAACGCGAATGAAAATGCGAAGACAAGAAAAATCAACTTCAACATCAACGGAGATTTCGTGTTCAACGATCTTGACGAAAACACGAAAAACAGCATCATGATCGACGGAAAGGCGATGACGGATCTATGGGTTGTGGATTACACGAACGGGGAACTTGGACAGATTCTCCACCAGACCCAAAGTGACAGCAACTTCGGTAATCCGACAATGGAGATGAGATACGGATCTCACAACCTGTATTTTATTGTGTCGAGAGGAACTGGTCCTAGTATCAATATAGCCAACAACACGATTTCGTGGACAAAACCGTCAGATACGTTTTGGAAAAATTATCAAATGACTGTATCTGATGATTCAAGCTCAACACACAGCATCACCCTTGAGCGTGTAGTGACAAGATTAAGGGTTATCGTTCTCGATACCTTGCAACCTGGTGCTGTCACAGCAAGTGTACGACCATCAACCTGGTATTATGGTTTCAATTTCCAGACAGGTGCCCCGGCGTTTATGTCGTCTAGCGTGACAAATACAATCAACATACCATCTGACCGCATCGGAACGGATAGCAACTCTTTTATGATGTACGGTTTTTCAACGACAACAGAATGGTATACAAACGTTTATTTCGCAATCAACAACTCGACAGAACCTGTTGTTGCAAGGACGTTTGAAAACGTGGAGTTTCGTCGTAATCGCTCAACCGATTATATCGGATACCTTTCCAATTTCGAGACTGGGTTCTCGTTAAATTTCATTGGTTGGGACACATCAAACGTTGTACCTTTTTGAATACTGAATATGGAAAATTACAATATGAACATTTCCGTCAATGAATATGACGGATGTGGGCATCTTCCGCTGAAGGATGATGGTGTTGATGTGGAGATCGTTGAAAATGATGTCCGCAAAGCTGCACACGACATAGGTCTCTTCAAAGCTAATCATAATGAACCATATACAAACAAAGATTTCTATGTTCGCTGTGAAAAAACTGAAGTCGCGTTCAAACGATGGGTGTTGAACTTGTTCGGTTCAGTGTACCGTGAGGATGATGTTAACGAACAGTATGAAAAACTCCATTCGCTGGATCCTGAACTCGTAGATGAACTGTTCAACTTTGTGACTGAAAACAACACGGCACTTCCTCGACACAGTGTACAGATTAACTGTTCGTTGTGGGGTAAAGGCGACACGACAGTCGAAGAGAACGCAGAGAAGATGAGAAAGCTTCTGATTACGGTTCAGAGTATGAGCGACGTCATCACTAATTCATCATCGGAATTGTTCGTTGTCAACTCTTCAAATGTGACCAAATCTGTCCTGGAGGAAATCATCAACCACGATTATGCTGGTGACGAATGTTCTGGTATGGGTGGTGAAGCAGATGTGCTGACGTTCGACTTCTACAGAATACTTGCGTATTGGATCTCGACGGTGTTGATCGTGGATGAAGAAGTGTCGTTATATCCCGAGTGGCAATACAATCAAGATGAAAAGGCTTCTGAAGATTTCCTAAAAGCGCAGCAGCCGAGAATCAAAGCACTTGTTCTTCAATACTTTGATGAAGAAAAAGTCAAAAGAATCGAGAAATTGTACAGAGCATATCACGAGATTCCTGGAGGGAACACTATATTTGTTGTGGACATCGACTGGAACCGTAAAGCCACAATCAACAAACTGATCAGGAACTATGGAGCCAAGTACCTCGAAGATGCCTAATACTTGATGAAACCTGTGTACTGAATCTCTAGTTCGTATATGTTGTCGAAACTTGGAGCATTCAGAAGAAGTTTGTTCCGCAAGCAGTGTTTGACTATATCGAATACATCTGTAGCCTTGAGATCGCTTTCAAGTAACGGTATGATATAGAAGAAGTTGAACTTCGCCACACAGATATACTCAAAGTATCGTAACACTATGATAATCTGGGATTGTTCCGACAGCTGGGAAGCGTCGAAATGATCCTTTTCTTTTTTCATATCGAATCGTGTGTATCCCGGGAAAATCATCATCGTTGGATCTTCAAGAAGGTTCCCTGTATAAATCTCGAAGCCAGGTTTGTTCTCGATATGAAGAAGAGGATTCTCGTCTGGGTTCTGTGTGTCGGGTGTTTGCTTGCGCTGCCCTCTTTGTCCCTTTGATTTTGTCGGTTTTTCTTTATCTGCCATGGCATATTTATCAATAAATATACAAATTTCAATAACATAAGATGATTGTAAAGAAGCTTGATGTGTCGGAAGGAATCGTTCCGAATAAAGATATTGATCGCGACGAATCAGCAGTCATCGCTTTCCTTGTGGAAGAGTACGGTGAGGATTGTGTTAACGAGGCTCTTGATTTCCTCATTGAGAGGTATTCAAGCGGAACCGATTACAACTTCAACAGGACTGGTGGAGCCAGTTCAAGAGGTGTTGTCGGTTTGCTGAAATCGCTGCCGAGTTTCGCCATTTCCGCTGCGGTGAGCTGGCCTATGACACTCATCGCCGCTCTCGGTGCCCTGTCATATCGTTTCCAGAAGAGATGGGAGGACAAAACATCGAAGAGAAATATGCTCGATATGCGCTGGTGGGTTGACTACCAGGCGACTCCTAGAAGCGAGAAGAAACACAACAAGGATAATGCACGCCGCGAGCATAAAGGACTGTTCGCAAAAGACGATGATGACAGTTCATCGACAAAGAAAACCGCAGCCGCCGCTGCAGCAGGTGCTCTCGGTGGTGCAGCCGCTGCAGAGTATCTCACAAAAGAGGACAAGGAGAAAATCGTTGCGGAGATGAAGAATGAAGATTTCAAGGAATATTGGATCACCTTGTCAAACGGTGAGGTTGTTCGGTTGCGTGCGGATAACGAGGAACACGCAAGACTGATGGCTAACCTTATCCTTGCATACACAGTGAAGAGTGTATATCCTGTTCTGAACAAGAAAATAAAAGAAGGTTGTCCAAGATACACTTTCTATTTCGACGACGGTGAGAAATGCTACTGGTCCGCTCCGACTAAAGAGCAGGCATATGCGGAAGCCCTTGCCACAAGGAAGGAATTGGCAAACGTTATGGACAAGACCTTCCCGAACACAATCGTATTGGAGAAACTTGATAAGCCTGAACTTGAAGGTAAACCTGACATCGAAGTCGGTGAACCAATAGAGACACCGAAATATAATGACTTCAAATCAATCACCACAACAAAGCCTGCTCCACGCAAAGTCGAGAAAACCATACTTCCGAATCCACCGTATGACTATGGTACACTAAGCCACTACAGAATTGTTTATGGAAGATTGCTGATGAACATACCAGCAATTTCGGCAGCTCAAGCAACAGACATCTTCAGGTATTTCCTCCAGAACAACAACTACGTCGAGAAGATGTATATGGACAGCAGCCGTGAGATGGATGTGTTCAAGGTGAAAATGAAGGATCGTGACACATATCTCATTCCTTCCGCTGATCAGTATGGAGCCGAGAGGACCGCAGAAATACTATCTTCATACAAGCGCGATGCTGTAAAGCACTGTATGGGTCGAGAGGAGAGAAACGAATACAACGCTTATCTTGAGAAATTCGGCGAGATTGTTTCTGAAATAAAAAGTGTGGAAAAGATTGAAAAAACTTCTGTGAAAAAATACACAAACGTAAACAAGAAAGCTAAAGGTTGCCGTGTCAACAAGGAAGATCTTGAGAAAGAACCTTTCGAGATAACGCTGGATTAAATGTTTGTTTCATATAAAGGTTGAAGCCTCGGATGTCCGAGGCTTCTTCTATTTAAATTCTTTCAGTTTCCCTTCTCCGAAGACAAACCCTTCGATTTGGACTTCCTCCTGTGTCGATGGATCCTTTCCGACAATAATGCCGGTTCCGTCGCAATTCATATGCGGAGCTGTCCTCACTTCCGAGTAGATAATCTCTACAGGCTCGATTTGGCTGTTTTTAGCCACGCTGACGCGTTTTCCTATCAACTTTGACCACTTCTTTGTATAGGAAGAAATAAGCTCGTTATTGAGGCTTAAAACGCTTTGATGGAAATTTTGCATCAACTGGTTCAGATTGTGCCGTTGTTCGTCCTGGAGTTCAGAACGCCTTTGTTTGTACTCTTGTGTTGTCATTTGTCTGGTATATTAAGTTTCATATGTATATTCTTTGCCGTCGAGGATTCCGGTGAACTCGATCAGATCATCCTTGAAACGGACATCTTTGATGGAGTCATACATTCTTCCTGAAGCGAGTTCAATGTATGACGATGTGGCATCAACGACGCCGACTTTGAACTTTCCGCCAAGGAACCACATCACGATGAAAAAGCCGTGTCCTTTATATATCACATAATCGAACCAGAAGTTTCCAATATCAAGTCCGCTGTGTATATGATCATCTGTCTTAAAAAACAGATCTTTAGCATCGGAGACATTGATGTTCTTGAGACCATCAACACTTACGATTTTTTGTTGTACGATTTTCTTTCCGTGATAATTAATCACTCTTGAAAGTATATAGCATTCAGCATCTTCAACCTTCATTGGAGCGAACGGTACCTTTCCGAGTTCGATGAATTCTGTTCCGTCGTTGCTGATCTTATAGTATCCGTCCTCGCGTTCGATGACAAAGTAATCGATACCCTTGTCTTTGTACTTCTCATCGACGAGAAGTTTGACGATGGGTTTGTACTCGTTGTTGCTGATGTCAGTTATGTACCCTTCCGATGTCACGGAGTAAACTTTTATTTGGTTGTCTTTCAGGAGACCGACGATCGTCGTTTCCACATAATCGTTATCGATCCTGAAATACTCACAGTCATCATACCACGTCGGATCCTGGGATACTTTATCTGCATCTCCGTCTCCGTGTCGCATCGTAACAAGCTTATATTTACCGTTTGCGCTTGCAAGATACACACCGTCGCATATGGTGGTCATCAAATCGTCTATTGTGGAGTATTTGGATATTGGGATGAACTTGTCGAAGATCAACTCGAAATTCGGCTTCATTATGTTACACGACCAATATTCTCTCCTGGCATCAAGTATGCTGTTAAGATTGTGGGCGTCTATACCTTCACGGACCTTATAGAGCATGATACCGTCTTCTCCACACCAGTTAAAATTGGTGGTGTCTGTGTCGAGTGGATCAAACACGACATCGGAAACAAGCAATTCAAGGTTGTCTCCGTATAAATCGAAGATTGTTGTTGATGCGTGATTCTGTCTATCTTCCTTTTCGACCACGATAAGAGTGTTGTGATCATCGAGTTCTTCGCGCATTATATCCTTCACATTCTTGATGAGCAGTTCTTTCTTGTCCAAATCAAGTAAATGTGTATGTCCGAAATTGTCGATTATTTTCACAGCAAATTTTCCGGATGCAAGGCTTCCGCTGTACACTTCAACTTCATCAACCTCTATGCCGGTAATCGAACGGAAGTCTTTTCCTTCAGACCAGAGCCTTTTGTACGGTCCAATGCTGATCCATCCCCACACTTCACCGAAATCTACCTCGTTGTCATACGAACCTTTGTATGCGTCCTGTGTTTCGTAAAGAACGTCTCCGTTGTTATCGATCAGGCAAAGATAACTGTTGTCGTGGATGGAGCCGAGCTGGATTAGATTTGTATGAACAAAAAGAGTGTTCCAGTCCATACCGTTAAGTTGGTACTGTGGCTTCTGAACATATTTTCTGGTTTTTGCTGTGTTGAACGCTTCAGATTTCGTGTCGTGTATGTTAACAAGCTTTTCATTCTTGTAGATAGCCAAGATGACAGACGAACCGCCATCATACATTTCTATCTTGATGGTTGAGTTCTGTGCGTTGCTCCAAATCTCGTCGTATATTTTGTTCTTTCCTTCTATAGCGGAAATGTCGAGTTTCTCCATAGTCGTATTAGATAAATTTGAAATCGCTTGCGCGAGTGTCAACATCCAAGTCGAACATCTCGCCTTTTCTTGTTTTTACTATGATGGACAGTTCGCGTCCGGTTCTGTTCTTAATATAAACCTCGTCGAACGGGTACAGTATTGATAAGAGATCCGGGTCTCCGAGTTTGGTGTGTGGCTCGAACAGGATGTTCCCGAACCAAGTGCCGTCAGGTTTCCTGAAGAAAGCGATTGGCGTGATCCTGTTGTATCTGCTAGAGATGGATTTTATCGTCGCTGGCATGACTTCATACAAACACTCGTCAAACCAGAAGATGAAATATCTTTCACCGACGGTGAGCAGAACCAATTCGTGTGCGGTTCTGTCGCATTTGTACACTTTGCCGTTTTCCGAATAATACAATTTGTCATCCGGTTCATCCGGGTTGAACAGAATCATTGAGTCGAACTGTTTCAGATTCGAGTTCTTGAATACAACTTTTGTAATCTTGTGCTGCTTGTTGTCGTGCCTGTAAACGACAATCTTTCCGTCGGTTTGAACAAGGCTGTATTCAACAAACTCTCCTTTTAACGGAAGGTGGGAAACAAGAGCGATTTTGTCAGCCCACACTTTCAGTAGATACTTGTGTGTGAATACTGAAAAGTAATTCAGTTTGTCGTCCATATTGGTGACGATGTAGCATTGTGCAGGTGCCCTTGGGGTCGTTGATATTGTCTTGAAATCTTCTGGAAAGAGAGGTTTCATTGTTTCAGGATCTAGAAGATTCTTCTTTTCACCTCTCTCATACAAAATTGTGCTCATATAATTTGAGCTTTGCTTGGCGAGATCAAAGAAAGAATATTCATCTATATCATCCATCAACACATTGTCTTTCCCGTCAAGGAAGATCTTTTTACCGTCATACTTCTCGAATATACAGAGAGTCTTGTTGGCGCTTCTTGATTCGAAATGATAAGTCCACATCGATCTCACAGGAGTTTCGAACACAGGCGTGCCGTCGGTCCTAAACCCATTGACGTGCATATGCTTGTCGGAAATAACCTGTCTTTCTTTCTCGAGATAGATTGTTCCGGCATAACTGAGGAAAGCTACTGCAGTGAACTCTGATGTCTCGTCTAGAAACTGAACACCGTCGGCATATCTATATCCACAATAATAATTGTTTCGCTTGCCACCATCACCACCTTTTGTGAGGATAAGGTTTGAATCTTTTGTAGATTCGATTGTCGTCACGTCGTGATCCAAGAACGGTCCCTGGAGTCCGTTCAAAGGGAAGAGATTCTTCAGCGCAGAATTGTTGCGCCTTGATAAGTAGAAGAAGCCGTAAACTCTGACGTGCTGTTTTGCGCTTGATGAGACGATGTAGTCTTTATATGACACCTTGTTTACAAGCTGTCCATTACAATATGCGTATATGAAATCGGTGTCGTGTTTAACGACGAATTTTTGTCCTGTCTTTTCGTATTCGGCGACAAATAATTCCACCTCATTTTTATGCGGTTCAGGCATTTACACAATGTGAGATTTTCCTTATTTATCGGTCAAATCGATATGAGGTCCAGTTCATCTGACGAATAGAAACTGTCGAGCGGAGGAAGGGTTACATTGTTTTTGTATGCCCAGATGACAACGTCGTTGAAGTCAAGCTTTTTGTAGGATGTGATCCCTATCTCGTGTTTGAATTTGTCCCACAGGAACACGTCATATCCATCGTTGAGTTTGTCGATAGAGTGTGTCCTGCCAGTTTTGTCATCGTCGAACATAAACCTGTGCTCGAATGGGAACACGATGTTCTTGGACGCTCCGCATTGCGCTATGGCGTTCTTAATCAAGAATGCGTCCATTGGACCTTCAGTCACAGTGACGGGGTGAGTGTAGTTGATTAGCAAGATGTTGAAAATCATCGACAAATCATTAATGTCGTCAGGAATTTTCACATCATTTTTTCGCAAAATTAATTCATAAATTTTTTGCAAATTATATGTTTTATATTTTGCTCCATCAACGGCTTTTCCGAAATGTCGAACCTGGATCCCGAACACCTTTCCGTTAGGTGTAAGATTGAGCAGAAACAGTTTGTTGGCTTCCACAGAATATAGAAACTTCTCGAAGGAGAACTGTCTGCGTCCAATCAGGTAGTTTCTTCCGAAGTTTGGAGATGTGCATTCGGATAATCCGAGCATATCTCTAAACATGGTCCTGTCTATTGCGAACGATTCGATCGCTTCTACATCATACAGGCATCCGAACGAACTGGAAATCCCCTGCGGCTGTGTGTCAGTAACTCTCTCGGTTGTGTTTGATATGTAGTTGATTGCACTTAGGCTGAGCTGCTGTCCATATGTTTTGAAGAAGTTCTGTACACTCATGTGCATACCGCAGTTGAAGCATTTGTACATATTACGGAACTTGCCGGTCAATATGATGTTGCCTCTCTTCTTCGAGCTTTTGTGAGCGGAGTCTCCACAGCAAGGTGCAGCGAATGATATACGGTCCTTGTAAACCTTGATCTTTCTTTTGGACGGATTGTCTGGAAACCGTTTGTTGAGGATCGCCTGTAGCTGCGGTATAATGTCGGCGATATATTCGTCTTTCGTCATATTGTCGTTATATGACGAGTCGATTGCGGACATATCGAATGTGGAGAACAGATCAGCCATTTGTCTTGTAGTTTGATACAATCTCTTCCAGTGTGCGCGGGGTGTACTTCATATGTTCAAGCATACAGCCGACATTGTACATATTGCAGATGTCTTTCTCTGGTTTACCATCTTTCTTCGAATACAGTTCCTTCATAAGAGATTTCGTTTTCTCCATAATGTTCCAGTCCATACTGTTATGGACGTGTCCATACAGATGGTACCAGCCACGGAAACTGTTCTTGAAACAAGGGATTGGGTAATGGCACAGAACGATCTGGTGTTTGTTGTCCAGGAAGAGTTCTTTATAGTCGCATATTTCCTCAAACAAGATTTCCATATATTCTTGTGAACGCTGTGTCTTGAAGAAACTCTTATCGTGGTTTCCTCTAATAAGATGTTTCTTGCCGTTGAGTTGCGAGTAGTATGCGAATGTATTTTCGAAGTTCATAAAGCTAATGTCACCGAGGATGAAAATATCATCATCATCGGTGACAACAGCGTTCCAGTTATCGGCGATCGTCTTGTCGTGTTCTTCTATTGTACTGAATGGACGGTTGTCGAATGATAGGACGTTGGTGTGCCCTATGTGAGGATCTGCTATGAAAAACTGTTTTCCCATTAGTAGTTTGCTCCTGGTTGGACAATGTCATCCGGACCGAAATTGACAAGGGCGACGGTTTCGTACCAGCTGGTTCCGAGAGTGTCATTGAACCTTTGCTGTTTCACTTGGTAATAGCCATAATCCCACTCGTATCCGAAACGGATGTCCTTCGTCTTGGTCGGTTCGATAATGATGTTGTGGTTGATGTTGTCGCTGTATGATCCAGCTTTTGCAAGCTCATCCATCATCGCGTTAACGATACCATCTTTACCATAACTTGTTATATCGACGGCACCTTTGATGATGTCGCTTACGGTGTGATCCGCTTTTGTGTAGCAGAATATAAGGTTTTTCATACCTAGAGTCTTTTCTTTTTATACGGGAAATAATTTTTACAGTGACTGCAGTAGTACAAATCCACATCTTCCATTGTCGCTGTGTATTTTGACTTGTGTGAGAATTTGCCACGAGAGCCACAAACAGGACAATGTGGAGTAGAAGCGTCTTCTATAAGAAAGAATATGAGTAGCATCGACAATAATATGAACACTAGTACCATATTATGCAAACAGCTGGTTTAATTTACAGTAGATTATCTTTTTAATTGGAGACATTATTTCCTCTTTTTCTCTGGCACACATTGCGAAAAAATCCTGGTTTTTATTTTCCCATTCTTTTTTGTATTTTGCGAACATTCCAGATTTGGTTCTCTTGGAGTATTCTGCGTTGGCACAGATGTCACACATCTTGACAAACGGGGCGAACAATATGCTTTGGATACAAGTGTAATACTTGTCGTTATGTCTTTCTTCCCTGGTCTTGCCTTTCTCGTCAGTGAGAGCGTACACGATGTCTGCAGCAAGATGTTGTACAGAAAATTCGTTGAAGAATTTAACAGTCTGCTTCAGAACGTCGTTGTACGTCAGGCGGGCATCCTCGATTGTGTCGTGGAAATAACATCCGAATATGATGACCTTGATGTACGGAAGCGTTTCCGCATTGTCGATCATACCGTTGTCGAAAGCTTCAGCGACTGCTTTGACGGCGTTCAGTGCGACATAATCGAGATGATCCAGATAAGGACCGTCTCCATATGACTGGTTCACCGATTCGTGAATTGCATCGGCCGCACAGCGGACACTCTTGATCCAGTTCACATCGAACATCGGCTGGTGTCCGTTGGACTCGAGTTTCTTGTTGTGATCCTCGATAAACGAGATTATGTTTACGTCTGTAATCATCTTATTGGAACGTTAAAGAATTCACCTTCGTCAGCATCTGTGGTGCCGTATCCAACATTAACTTCAGTACCTGCAGGCACAGGTTTGAAATATTTGAAGAAATCTTCGTCTTTGTGTGGTATATAGCACCAACCCTCGAACACACCGTGGTCAGTTGTGGCGATGATTTGAACATCGTCTGGTATAAGCGCGTTGATACGCTCTTTGTATTCTTTTCCTGTCATAGTGATAGTTGTATACTTTTCAATGCAAATATACAACAAAAATCATAAACAGGAAAATTAGAAAGATTTTCTCTTGACGAATCTTCCGCTTTGTGTTATTGGTGCCACATAGAATGACATATCATCACCAATGATGGCGACGTGTCCCATCACACCAGATCCTTTGTTCAGCTTTGTAAGTGCATCAATCACAGGGACAAACTTTCCACGGAAAGCGTAATAAGGTTTCCCGTCTTTGATGACAATGATAGAGTATGCCATATGATATTTGTATCTCATGGTTACAAGAATATCATCGTATTCCATCTTGTCTTTTGTATTAACCGTAATTCCGACACCCGGATTATATTCTAGCGGATATACAAAATTGCCTTCTCGGACAACGAACGTTTTCTTGACAGCAGGCGTTTGGTCTTGAGTGACAAGAATGTCATCGACCCATTCGTCGAAGAGATATGATTTGTCACGGAGAACGAGAATATTCTTTTTGTTCTCACTGTTTGTGACGAACATTATGTCACCGTCGCACCTCACATCACTGGAAACATTTGTATCGAATCGGTTAAGTGAAAGGTGTTCTGCACAATCCGAGATGAAAAATATGTCTCCAACAATTCTGTCAATCTCTATGCTGCGGTCGATATAGCTTGCAAACACATAATGGTCCACTAAATCATCACCTTTTGTAACAGCTTGTGCCTTGATGGACGCATAGTTGACTTTTTTCATTCTGCCATTGTCAACCATCAGATCAACATCACCATCGTGTTCAAAAAATATCAACGTGTAAAGATTTATACCACTTGGCTGCTTGAACATAGTAACCTTTCTGTATTCATCTGGTGGAAAGTGAGTTTTACCTTCTTTCTCGAACTTGTCGATCCAATTGGTTTTCTGCGACATAACGTTATACACAGCGAACATGTCATTGGTATCATAGAATGATGCGGTTGCTCCAGTTATGTTATAATGAACACCTTCTGAGTTGCACACAAAAGGTTCAGAATTTATCACATCATAACTTATGATGCCAGTACGTGAGAATCCGTCGAATGTACCGTCATATACGCTCGTTGCTCCAGATACAGGTGTTGCGTCGTTTATGATAAAGAAATCTCCCGTCTTGACATCTACGACGAACATGAACCGTGGTGTCCATGTGATCTCTTTGTCTTGTGGTGTTGTAAGAACAAGAAAATCCTTCGCTTGCACATATACAAGCATCTTGTTCACAGTATGATTGTACGCTGGATGATAATTGTCGGTGTATCGATCCATACCGATATTTCTCAAGAACACTGCAGGATCCATACCGACATTTTCTGTGCCGAAATCTTCCCCTGAGAAGAAAGCGACATCATTTGCGAGTTCGCTTTCAGGTATATATTTGATCGCTTTGTGAGCGAGACGTATGCCGTATTGTGCCATAGTTAAACCTTGAATTTATTGTCCATATCAACGATGCCCCAGTTTTGTTGTCCTATACGGATTATGTCCTTAATTGGTTTGAACTTTCTCGGAACACCGGTGAATAGCATAGGTTGATTGTTCTTTACGGCGAAAATTGCATTTAACAGAAGTTTATCATCGATGACATCGAAATTGTGAGCTGCCAAATCAGCATCCTTTACGACATCGATGTTCTCGACACCAGCATCCACGAACACGCCGTATACATCCTTATCTGTGGCAAACACACAACTACCTAACGTACTGAACGTCTTGATTTTATCTGGTGTAGAAGACATAGACCATTTATTGCACCATTCTGGCAGAAGATATTTTTTCATATCTACGTTCAGAAGGTTGCATTTGTTATCTTCTGTTATGACGATGAAGTATTTCAAAACAAATCTTACCGCTGAAACGTTCTGTGCGAACAGATCTCTTGTATCAAGAACACCAGGTGTCAAATCGGACAGATATGCTATTGATGTCTTGATCGCTTGACCACGTTTCTTCTCGCGGATCAGCATGAACACATCGTTCAGTTCATCGACGTGCCACATATCGACATATCCGAAATTGAAACCGTATATGAAATCTTTTCTTTTGTGATCGAACAACAGCACATATCTCTCATCTTCAAACAACGAGAAGCAGGTGACGTATCCTGATATGTTCAGTTTATCCTGCAGAATCTTGCCTCCGAATTGGATTTTGTGTGTTGGATCACCAAGCGCGACGAAGATATAAGCATTGTAATGCACGGATCTCAAGCACAGATACTGGTTGTTCGAGAATCTTGTGTATGGCACCCAGGACAACTTCTCATCCGATGCGACAGAAAACGTGTAGAGCTTGAAATCCTTGTCTGCAGTAAGTTTTCTGAAAAGACCATAGTCTCTTGCCATAAACGTAATTACTCCGTACTGGCGGAACACCTTTCCAGTTCCGTTATCACGATCCACATAATACTCCGCATTAGGGACAATCTTTACGTCTCCTGTATAATAGTTGATGAGGAACAAAGTTTCTCCACATTTTACATCTATTCCCTTCTCAAAATCTCTCCAGACACCGTGAAGACTGCACAGGGCGTGCGACTCGTGTATAGAGACCTCTTCGACTCTGTCTATTCTAGCTTCTCTCTCGAACAGCATGCCGATAGTCTTCGCTATATCGACACAGTTCTGTCGGATAGAGTCTTTCTTTACAGCTCGAGATTTCAGGTTCACTGGAGTAAACTCACCGAACACATCTTTCATATTGAACGATATGATCGTGTAAGAGTTGTTTACACCATATGTTATTTCCGCGTTTTCCGGAAGTTTCATGCTCCTATATACATAGATTTCAATATTTATCAATGAGAAACGCCACCTGTATGGCGGCGCTCTCTGCTTCGTTTATCGTTTCTTTTTATACCTAGCTGCGGTGGATCTTATCTTGGAAATATATTCAGGATCCTCGGCATATGTACACAGGCTGTTGAGGTATTTGTCCTCTGACGGCTTGTCTTCACGGAACCTGAATATTTCCCATTGGATCCTGTCGATGACAGAGAGTTTCCAGTTCTTGTATCTGGCGTAACTTCTTGGGTTCTTAGGGTCCACGTCGGCAGTAGTCTTTCTCCGCCGTGCTTCCCGCATCCCGAACAGGTTGTTATTGTCCTTGTAAACATCTGACGTTCCGCATCCAGACTCGACAATCGCCTGTGCCATAATATACTCCGGATACCACGGATCAATCATCTGAACAAACGCCCATAGCAAGCTGTCATCGACTGGTCCACACTCTTCTGCTGTAACGAGAATCAGTTTACCAGTGAGCGTATCGAGTCCGTATTCTTCAATCTTTGTCTTCAGGCTGTCAACCGTCTCGATCAGTTGCGCGTTCTTGAGCCGTTCAGCTTTTAATGTTCTGTGTGAGTTGCACAGGCACCAGACAACAGCGATCACAGCAGCAACGGCAAAGAACACAAACAAGAAATTGTCAAGTCTCTTGTATATGTTCTTGTAGATTTTGTAAGTTAATGTTTCATCGTCTTTTACATAAAGTTCTTTACCCATAATTTCAAAATTAAATTAAACAATAAAATCGGAAAATTTCTTGGTTTTTATTTTCAAGAAGTTTCCGATTTTTTCTTGAAAATTTTGTCGTAAATTTAATCAATTTTTGCGACAAAATTTCAACTCGTTCGTTCGCGTATCAAACACAATATTAGTGTAGAAGAAGAATATCACCTTGATTGTTTCCGCCATCCACTTGTAGGAACTTCCTTCCGATATTCCGTCCAGGAAACCTACGCTCTCCTTGACGAATGATTCGCGGTCGCCGACATCTCGATACTTGTCGAGGATAGGCTTGATCTTGTCGTGGAGGTTCCGCCAGACGCGTTTAATCTCGTTGAAGGTTTCTATGTTCGAGTTGGGGGCAGCATCGCAGACATAGAGCATATAAGCCTCGCGGTCATTGCTCCTTCTCTGGCACCCGTACTTCTTGGCAATCTTGGCAATCTCACGGTTGACTTTCGATTTTGGCATCTCTTCCTTCTCCGCACGTTCGTGGACACGCTCGACCTCGCTCATATACTTATTGAACATATTGCGGTTCTTCACAGCACGGTCGTCACGCTCGAGTTCTGCCCTGGCATATTCGACTTCTCCCTGATCACTAGATTCGAGCATTTTTTCGATGTTCTCACGCTCACTCTTGAACATAGGTGATATGTTACCGACGAATCTCCAGTAGTACTGGAACCGTTTTCCGTACTTCTCGCGGATCTCGTCAAAGATCTTGTCGTCGATATAGAAAGCCATGAACGGAATCTGGGCGGGTTTACCCAACAGTTCCGTGTACTCACATACGTTCTTGTATGTTGCCACGAAATTGGTACCAACGAGATCTTCTTCGCTGAACACACATTCAGCTTTCTTGAACATCTCATCGAGTGCCGGGAAGCATCGTTTCTGAAGTATCTCTGTATTCTTCATTGTGTCGAGTGTTAGTTTTCCACCTCTGTCCAGGTGACGTAGTGTCCGTTGCCGTCGTCGTAGTTGTCTCCAGCATGGAGCAGGGAATGATCTGGAATCATAAACGTGTCCTGGTCTGCACTGAGCAGTTCCAGAGGAAGGTTCGTTTCTATCTTGTAGGTTCTGTTGCGAGACGTCTTGTAAGCGTACACAGACTGAACCAGTACCATTGTTCTATCTGACTTCTTGTTATTCATAGACATTAATGTTGTTAGTTTTCCTTTGCAAATATACAACAAAAATGTCTAATGAAAAAATGTGGTCAAAACATTTGACAACATCAATGTCTTAATCTTTCGATAAATTCACGTATTTCTATGACACAGTTCCATATGTAATGGATGCACAAAATAATAAGGAAAACGCAGCAAACCTTGATGAAAAACAGGTCCACCATATTGTATATAAAAGCACTGGCTGCAGATAGAGCAGCCAGCACGATGAGTACGAATATGTCGATTACAATCTTGTTCCGTAGAGTCATAGTTTGACTTTGATGCGCTTTGTTTGATCCACTCGTATAGTAGTTATCGGGATCAGCTCGCATTTCAAGTCAACATCCAGTGTTCCACCAGTTTGTCTCACACGGAGATGGTTCCTCACCTTGATGAAACGTTCATCGAAGCTGCACGCTCTTTCTATAAGAGATGTGACGTGGAACTGTCGTACAGAGTCGTGCTGCAGTCCGTCGAGGACCAGGTCGGCGTGTTGGACAGAAAGAAGTCTGGCTGCGCTCGGCAGCACAGTGATTTCCGACTCGGCATTGTATCCTATAACCTTGTAGTGCTCGTTTTCAAAATCAAACTCTACAGTTTCCTTGAGCACAAAGGCTCCGTCTTTTTTCTCAAGTGTTGGCATTGCTTATTGGTTTCTGTGTTTTAATGTAAACGTAATTGTTCAATCGTTCTTCTGCCATAGCGACAAGCTCTTCCATATTGAGATTGATATATCGAATCACACCGTCGAAATCTTGTCGTGATATTTTAAGATCTTTTACAGCAAACATATCCGTGGATACACTGTTGAGATCGATTCTAACAGGAACATCGTGTATATCATAGCCGTTCGGCATATAGATGCAAGGTTTATGCTCATTTCTGATACAAGCACCTCCGCTATCTGCGAACAAGAATACTTTAAGACCTGTATCTTCTGGGCACAGAACCATATATTCTATAAGCTCTTCATCTGGATATACACCTGGAAGATCACACATACTCATTTACTTTACGTTTCTGAAACTCGTCTTCGTATCAAATCCGTTCGACAGGATCTTCTCATTGTCGCTGCGGTTGTCATCAAAGTCTTTGTCATTGTGTGCGGAGACATACTCATAGATTTCGTCCCACACAATCTCAGGGATGAACATGGAAGCAAGCCATGTACCTTCGATGATCACATTGTCAATGTAGCAGGCGGTCCAATACTGGTATTTCTTTTTCGGATCCTTCCGCACATAGGCAGAATTCTCAATCTCAGCCATTATCTTGTTGCCTCTGGACCAGTGGTCAACCTCATACTCGAAACACGTCACAGGCAGGTTCTTTTCGCGTTTTTCGCACCCTCTTATCCAGTTTCCTCCACCGACCGTACCGTCAGCGTTCACATAACGGTCGGTGATGATTGTGTACTTATTGAAACCTATACAGAGATTGAACTCGACAACCTGTCCGTATGTCTCGCAGTATCTGTTCCTGATGATGACATCTTTCCTCCACCACTCCCTGTCGAAATATACTCTGTGTGAACGGTCGGACTTGGAAGGAAGTTCCATGTTTGGTTCAGCCTTGACACCAAGCTTCGGCATACAGCGGAACCATGGCTGGTCTTTCAGTCGCACACTGCCTCGCCTGTCATAGACAACCTTGTCGTCGATTCCGTAGACACCGGCGAGATAGTCGTAGTAGTCCTTCTTATTGTCTATGATTCTCATTTCCCGACTCTATTATATTGTATAAAGTGTCAAATTTTGCAACCATGTTGTTTACAACAATGACTCCGTTTTCCTTGCACCATTTATATTCACGTTCATCAATTTCAGAAACGGATTCTATCATTAGTATACATTTTGTTTTGTTGATTTTGTCTTTTATTTTCGACAACAGAACAACACCAGTCTTCACACCTTGATGACATTCGTCCAATTCAAGTATCTGTCCAACAGGCAAAAACATAGTCGTTATGATAAAATCATATTCATCAAGCTTGTCCGTGTTTGTGAGTACAAAATCTGGATTGTCATAAACCTCAACGTTTATGTCACCGTTGGACAATTTTTTGAGAATGTCTATATGAACCCTATCGTAATATGGGTGATCGGTTAAAAATAAAACTTTTTTCATTCTTGATGTTTTATTGTTGTGTTCATTCCACGGTAATTGTAGATCTTCTGCGGGAACTTTTCTCTCTTTAATATACTGTAGAGTATCATCATATCTGCGTGACACCCCTGCATTCTAGTCTCTGGAGCCACCACGGGATAGATGCGCTTGCCGTCCCAATAGAGCAGCCCCCAGCCTTCGGGCAGTTCGTCAGGCTTGATGATACCTTCGGGGCAGAGATACCAGCGCAGGTTGCCCGCCTGATGCTCCGGCAAGACGTTGCGCCAGAACTTCTTTTGATCGTTCTTGAAATCCGCGTGAGAGGTTTTGACCTCGATGACAGTCGTACACCATCCGTCGAATCCCCACACATCGGTGTTCTCTGTTGCATATGTGTTCAGTTCAACCGCCACATAGAGACAGCGTCTGCAAGCACCGCAGCAGGTATTCTTGAAACAGGGACACTCCCTGCAGTTGAGGTTCTTCCTTTTGTGGAGCCACTTGGCACCTTCGAGGCACAGCTGGTAGTGTAGAGAGTCGGTCTTGCTCATGTGAATTGTCCCGAAATTGTTTTTGAACTATTTTTTCGCGACACTTTGTCTCGAAACGTGTCTCGAAAAATGTCCCGATTTGTTGTTTTCAATGTTTAATCTAGACACTTTGTCCTGATTGATGTCCAGATTCTGAAAAATTGGAGTTGGCAAGAGCTAATCTAGACATCTTGACAACGGCATTCGCCTCTGATATGAGTTTCAGATCATCCAGCCACAGCTTCTGTTGGTACAGGCAAAGGTTAACACCTGCAGCAAACGCGCTCAGTATTGTTATGATTGTGTACCAGGCATTCGGAGACTCCATCCCATATCCGCCGAAGAATCCGGAGATTGATGTGAGCACGATGCAGAGTATGAGGTTCGGTGTGATGATTGGATCATCCGATTTGCTGCTTGTTATGTTTTCTTGTTCGTCGCTCATTTTGTTCGCAAGCATTTTCAATGTTTGTGTATCGTCATTTGTTTTTGTTGCACTTATGCTGACGGATCTTTCCGATGTGGTTTGTTGTGCCGGTTTGCGTTCTGTTCCGTTTCCGTTGAAGTCGATGCTTCTGAATTGTGTTGCCATTGCAAGGTAGGTTTGAAAGTTTGTTGATTGATTTTTCATTGCAAATATACAACAAAAGTTTTTGAAAGAAAAGTCGAAAATTAATTTCGAGGTTTTTTCAAAAACTTTTTTGGAAACTTTTCTGAAAAATTTTTCAAAATTATTTCAGGAATCCGAGTTCGTAAATCATCGGTCGCATCTTGTCGGCGAGAGCCTTGAACAATTTCTGGAACTCATCGAGATCATCTTTGCAGTATGCTTTCGCGATTGCCTTGATCTGGTACCAGCCGCAGTCCCAGTTATTTACCTGATATTCAGGGTGCTCAGCGTCAAAGATTGGACGGAACTTGAAAGTCTTTCTCAGTATTTCAGAAGCCTTGTCGAGGACGGCTTGTGCCTCCTGGCTGAGAGCGACGGTTTGGAGTTTCTTGTAGACGTAGCGATCTGATGACACCCTGGCGTCATTGTAACAGTAGTCATTATTGTTATCGTTGGACAGTTGGACCATCTCATCCCTGGAAAGCCAGAAGAATTCATTCTTAATTCCTACTAAACTGGACTGGTTTGAAGAAGAATGGAACAGGCTATAAATAAGACTGTCGTTTACAAACTCATTCCACAATGGGCTGTCAGTATTTGGTGTAAGATATTCGTCTTTGCTGTTTATCCAATTTTTTTCAACTAGTTTTCGGGCAGCAAACAGTGTTGTGCAGCGGTCAAAGTTATCTTCATTAATGCCGTGGCCGTGGCCGTTGCTATAATTAGCCGAAAAAATTGCAACGTGGCTCCAATTTTTATCAACATTATTACCACCATTAAGGAAATATCCAAAAGAGTCTTCAAATATACTACCTCTAACTTTATCTTTTGGTGATATTTTAATAGCACTTGATAATGCTACGGTTTTATATGTTTTAAGTTTCTTTACAGGTTCTTTTGCCCATTCACTTGCACTAATTTTATTGTCAGTATTATAGACAACTTTTTTACCCTGTTCGACAATTTCACCCTCTATGTTATCAGTCAATGTATATTCAAATTCATCTTTGTTTTCGGTTACACCATTGTGCCACAGGCTAAATGAAATACCCCAGTTATCCGCGCAATCAGCAAAATGACTTGCTTTAAATTGAATTGCCTTATTAAATGAAAACTCATTAAGATACACGTTACGGAAGTTTACCCAAGAAGAGCCAGTTAAAAACAGGGTGGGAGAAAACAAGGCGATGTGGCAGTCAGTAAGATTGAATTGTTTTTTAATTTGAAGTATGCGATACAGAAATTGAGCATACAAGTTTTCACAACACCCACCAATATTGTTCTTATTCATTTCGGTATTAATCATTGTGGTCGATGTCGTTCCCTTTTCTTTTGATTTGCCAACACCGCTTGCGCCTGTTGCATAAGGAGGATTCAAAAAGAACACAATATGTTTGTCATTCTTCAAAGCTTCCATAAGACCTTTCGGGATCTTGGTCTCCATAGGAACCAGTTCACCAGGCATAGGGATATAATCATTCAAGAAATCAAACTGGAACGAAACAGCCTCCTTGTTGTAATCAACACACTGATCCAGTTCAGCCTGCTCCAGAGTAGAACAATACAACTCTTTGAACCGGTAATCCCTGGTCAAATTCTTTGTTCCACAGCAGTTGTCCCAAACAACATATTTCTCCTTCCAGTCCTCACCCAGTGTTTTCTCAATCATCCTGTGAGCCTTGTCAACAAACAAGGTAGGGGTATAGAATTCACCCTTGTTTCTCCGGACGGTATCTTCAATGAGTCTGTCGCTTATTTTCGAGAAATTAGATTTCTCCTGCGGGGTGTAGTTCTTGTTGTAGTAAGAGAAGAAACTGTTGTATGCGTTGCTGTTGATCATTATCTCACGGTCGCCGCATACCAGCACATCTTTCTTCTTCGGATGGAGATAGCAGTTCTCGTGGTCCGTGATGGCGTTCACGAATATGGCGACGAGATCATTCGGGGAAATCTTCTTGACGTCCTTTACCACATTGTTGCAGAAGTACTCGTATATGGTAGCGATGTTGTGTTCTGTCACGTCCACCATCCTCTCAACGTTTACGGCAAGATCCTTGATCTTCTCCGCGACTTCCTTGAAGTTGAAATTCTCGTTGACCTCGAAGATGAACGGGTTGATCACTTCATCCTTCGCTATCTCGAGAATGAGTTCAGGATTGTGGTTGTGAGCGTCACTTGGAGCGATGCTCCAGTCGAGATCATAAGACAGGTACTTCTGTATGTCGTTTGTGTGGAATACGAAACACTCGTTTATGTCACCGACCATGCAGATGTTAGGCAGAACCAAACCGTTCTGCTCAAACCTCTTTATGTAGTACAGCACTTGGACAATGACGCTTGCTCTCGACACGGCGTTCTTCATATCCTTGTCGTACTTGTACTCCATAATGAGCTTGAGAAGCTTTCCCTGCTCCTCTATGTCGATGAGTCCGTCACATGCAAACGGGTGTGTGATTGTAGCGTTGTCGAAATACAACGCGAGTCCCTCGTTATAGACGTCCTCGACTTCGCGCTCAATCTTGGCGACTCTGATCTTGTTGTAGAACTTGTTGTTTCCCATAATAAAAATACTTGTTGATTACAATGCAAATATACAACAATTTTCCGGAATTAAAAAAGAGAAATTTTCCAAAAAGATTTTTCCGATATTTTTCCAGAATATTTTTACAAATATTTTCAAAAATAAATTCCAGATTTTTCTCAAAAATTTTTCCAAATTATTTTCAAAAAATATTCTAAAGTATACTTCACGATTTTCAAGAAATATTCTACAGTATACTTTCCAAAAATATATAATAAAAACAATTCTATTTTTCTATGAAACCTATGCCAGCCAGGGGAACCAAAGAGTACGAGGAAATGGTGAACGAATACGTCCCGATCACCTGCGAGCAGTACAGGCAGTTCGAGCAGGAAGCCGCTTCGGTACGCTACACAGTCATCGACGAGCTCACAAGAAAGATGCTCTCCAACGAGAAGAACTGTCTGAACGAGATGTTCTGGAGGAACTGCATCGACGACAACATGGAGACTATCATCGAGAAAGCTGACACCGCGTACCAGTCGTACATCAGGGTATCACGTGAGAAGTTCGCCGA
>Ga0310690_10002683_pt1 | contig 28383 bp, 21 predicted proteins | sample AusTroGonzalo_MG_2_FD_207661 | JGI IMG/M metagenome (GOLD analysis project Ga0310690, IMG submission 207661) | Bovine rumen microbial communities from tropical cattle in Woodstock, Queensland, Australia - Gonzalo_04 (v2) (version 2) | ecosystem: Host-associated > Mammals > Digestive system >...
TTTCCCGCACAATCAACCTCAAAACAGGAGAAAAACAATGAAAACTCACCTCAAAGTGCTGGGCCGGACGATTTTCTTCGTCGGACTCGGCGTCGCCCTCATCCTCGGCATCTGCGGACTCTCGTCCATGAAGTCCAGGAGTAGACAAACAGCCGCTATTACGTCCATGAGCGAACTGGACCAGCAGGCAAAACCATTCTTCGAGGAAGCCGAACGAAACATCCCCAAGGTTGTCTCGGAACTCACCGGTACGCAGACGTTCCTGAACTTGTGCTATCTGGCCGTCAGGGACAAGATTACCGGCTCGGACAAGGTGGAACGGAAACTTGCGGCTATGATAGACGCCCCGATCCTCGCTTCCTGCCGGAAAGGTGCCGCCGTCTATGGATGCGGCATCAATCCGGGACTGGCACACGACAGTCTATCGGACATCCAGCAGGACGCAATGACATCCGCGCTCTATGCTACCGGTGGCTTGGCTTTGGAAGCCGTGTTCCTGAAGCCGACGATGGACGCACTGCAACGTGTCATCGGTCCTCTCATTGGAAAAATCGCCGCGAAGCTCGGAGTTGGCGCGGCATGCGCCGCTGCTGACGGCCCGCTTCCCATCGGTGACACAATCGGGGCCATCCTGGCGGTCGGCGGCTCTGTATGGTCGATTCGCGACCTCCTTGCGCTCCGTCACGATCTGCCGGAAGCAATCGCGGCTGCCCTTCATGAGGCAATTCAGGAATACTGGAAACAGTGTAGACTGGAGGCGATCCGATGAAACGAATCCTGATTCTGTTCCTTGCTCTGATAACCGCCGTTTCCACAGCCGCCGTCCCGTACCATCCCATGAAGCATCTTCCGAAACGGACGAGACCCGTTCGTGTCATCCCGTGGAAAACGATTCTGGCCGGAGGAGCAGCCGCCGGTACTGTCATCGCCGCATACAAGATCAGCGACGGCGTGGAAGACGGCATGAAGATCGCAGCGAAGGAAAAACCCGAAGCCTTCGCGGATTCTCTGTCCGTGCTGACCTGGCCGATTCGCTGGGCGGCGATGATCTTCTTCCTCGTCTCCGGCTGCTGGATCGCGAAGAAATGGCTCGAACACAAAACGACCTCAACATCGAAAGGATAACACCACATGCAAATCTCCATCAACAAAACCGAACTGGCCGGAGCTCTCGCAGCTCTGGGGAAACTGGTCTCCCGGACATCATTGGTTAAGATGTATCAGGCGATCCAAATCGAAGGACGGGTGAACATGCTCTACTTCCGCACCCGAAACGTCGTCGAAGAAATCGAATTCAGATTGAGCACCGATCTGGAAGACGACTTCCCTGCGGTTCTCGTCGAATTCGAGCAGTTCCGCCTTGCCGTCCGCAATTGCAAGAAGAAAACGCTGGAACTGGCAGTCGAAAACGGCGAGGTCTTCATTGAAGACGTCAAGCTCGCTCCCGTGAACGGATGCTTCCCCGTATCGGACAACATCCCGAATCAGGATGTCAACGTCACGGAACTTCCTGCCGATACTTTGTCCGCGCTGTCGATGCTCGCACCACTGGCAGACAAAGGGCAGGACGTCCGCAAGGTTCTCGGCGGAATCAACCTCAGCCGAGACGGATTCACGGCAACCAACGGCAAGGAACTGGCGAACATCTCGGCCATGCTCGACATGGGGAGCGTCACGATTCCATTCCCGCTCGCTCTGCTTGCCACGAAAGCCTTCGGCGAATCCGGCAAGCTCACGACCTGGCAGAAAGACGAAGACACGCACTTCGCGCTGATGCTCGGCAACTGGACATGGCGGGCGAAGGCGTTCAAGGAGAACTACCCGAACTGGAAGCTCGTCGTGCCGGAACGTAAGCCTACGACACATTACGTCAGCTTTCAGCCGGACAGAGCAGAACGGCTTCAACGTTACTTGAGAGGTGTCCCCGACGATCCGCAGAACAACAACGGCATCAAGCTGAGCCGTCTGCCCGAAGTCCCGGACAATCTGCACCTCGAAAGCTCGAATGGAATGTTGTTCAGTATCCTCGCGGAGTTTGACCCGAACTGGGGCGACCTGTGCTTCACCGTCAGGAAGGAGTTCCTCGCTCATTTGCTGGCCGAGGGACACACCCGGATTGAGCTAAACGATGCCTACGGTCCGATCGTCGGCACTGGCGGCACCGGGCAGTATATCGCCATGCCCATCCGTCCCATGAAGACGCAGACTGCCGCATCCGAACAGAAGCAGGAGGAGACTGCGCACGAAACCACAGAACAAACCACCACCATCAATACCACCACAACAAAGGAAACCACCACCATGATCGACACCAACACCATCACCCACACCGTGTCCGCCCCTGTGCAGACATACACCCCGAACAATGAACCCGCAAACCCGCTGGACGAGCTGACCGCAAACATCGAAGCGATGAAGGCCAAGCTCAAGGCCATGTACGACGAATCTGCCGTCATGAGCCGCAAGGTCCGCGAGGTCGCCATCGCGCAGAAGCAGAAGGAACGCGAGTACGTCCAGACGAAGAAGACCATCGAGAAAATCCGCGTGGCCAGCGGCTTCTGATTCCACACCTCACATAAACCTCAACACCTCGCCCTCGGCAGCTCGTTGCTATCGGGGGCAATCTTTTTTTGAAAGGAAAATCACCATGCTCAAACTCAACGCATCCTACTCGAAGAAGGTCCCGGCTGACACGGAGTATTCCAGCCAGTCCTATCACGCGTCCGTTGAAGTCGAATTGCCGGACGGTCTCACGCCTGAACAACTCAATGCCCGCATCCATGAAACGTTCGCGATGGTTCGCGACAGCGTCGAAGCCGAACTGCACGGCGAAGGCGGCAACGCAGGTCAGATGGCCGATGCACAGCTCCCCATTCAGTCCGCGCCGCAGCAGAACAAGCCTGCCTACGGTAAGAAACCCGCGACGGATTCTCCCGCGTCCCCGAAGCAGATCAAATTCTTACTCGACCTCGCCCGGCAGAATGGCTACACCATCGAACAGCTGAAAGCCCGCTTCAACGTTTCGCAGCTGGAAGACCTTTCCCGGACGCAGTGCAGTCGTGCTATCGACATCCTCAACGGAAAGGCGGCCTGACATGGAGCGTACCATCGAAACTGTCCGCGAGACGCCGCACTGGTCGTACTCGGCATTCCAAACCTACCTGACGTGTCCGATGCGCTATTACTTCCGGTACATCGAACACGCCGAGGCGGAACGTACCAGCATCAGCCTGCCGTTCGGTCGTGCATTCCATGCCGTGCTATCTGAACGAGCCCGCAAAGGGACGAACTACACCGTCGAGGACGCCAAAGAAGAATTCGACTTTTTCTTCCGAGGCGAAACCGAGGTCTGCGAAAACCTGTCGTACAAACCGGATGAGGATTACTGGTTCTGGAATCAGCGCGGCTGCGATATGCTCGACGTGGCGTTCGCCGAATGGCCGGACGACTATACGGTCAGGAGCGTCGCGGAAGCGTTCAGCGTCGAGGTGCCTGGTCTGTCGAAGCCGCTTGTCGGCGAGTTCGACCTTGTCGTGACGGACGGCGGGGACGAAGCCATCGTGGACTGGAAGACAGCCTCAATGAAGTGGCCTGCGGGGAAAGCCGACCGTGATCTTCAGGCAACGACGTTCTGCTATGCGTACAACCAGCTTTACAGCAGAAAGCCAATGTTCCGCTTCGACGTATTCACGAAGGCGAAAGCGCCCGCACATCACCAGTTCTACACGTACAGGAATCAGGACGACTTCGACCGCTTCGTCTACCTCGCCGGGAAGATCGAAAAAGCCGTCAACACCGGCATCTTCGTTCCGATTGAATCATGCATGAACTGTTCGGAATGTGCTTACAGTGAACGGTGCAAAACTGCGCACAGGAAGGCGGGCTGACGCATGGGACTGATTATGCAAGAAGGAAAGTTCGTGAGCAGGGATGAAGTCGCCAGGACCGATACGCCCAGCTCAACTGACACCTGGCGTCCGGTTCCGCACATCGACGTCATCGAAGCTGTAACCGAGGTCATCAAGGCGCACGACTGGAACATCGAGGGCGAGAAGTTCGGTCTTGCCAGCGACGGGAAGAAGATGTTCGGCGTAATGGAGATCGCCCGTTCGTCTTCCCCTGAATGGCATCGCTGCGTCGGTATCCGCAACAGCCATGACAAATCGTTCGCTGTCGGGCTGTCTGCCGGGATCGTCGTGTGCGTTTGCACGAACATGGCGTTCGGCGGGACCACGGTCGTGAAGCGTCGTCACACCAGCGGCATCGTCCTGGCTGAACTCATCGACCGGGCTGTCGCTTCGCTGGAGGATGACTTTCTCACGGTCGAAACGGTCAGCGAAGAGCTGAAGGATGCTTACCTGAAGGACGACGATGAAGCCCGGAGCTGCATCGTGCGCGCTGCCGAGATGGGCGTCGTCAACTCCTGCGACATCCTGCCCGTCTATCACGAGTACAAGCAGCCGTCACATGAAGAGTTCAGGGAGCCGACACGATGGAGTCTTTTGAACTCATTTACGGAGATCGTCAAAAAGTACTCGCCTCAGCGCGTGGATCACAGCTACCTCGCGTTGAACAGGGCGTTTGGGCTGGATGGCCGGAAGGCCGCGCTCTTCGACTGATGGCGAGGTGAAAAACAACCCGGCATGGAACTGATGCAGCCATGCCGGATAATCTGCATCCTGGGGATCGAAGGAGTGGAAGCCTTCTCCCCAGCTTTTTTTTACGACGTAGTTTCCCCGTTGTGGACAGGCAGGACAGCATGTTATTCTTCCCCTTAGGAAACCCAGCTTCTATTCAAGCAATACACTATCTGGGTTTCCTTATGCGCGTACATGCAGGAAGACTGGGAGGGATAACCATAAAGGGGAGTTATCAGAAGTAATCAACCCGAAATCAATCTGGGTTTTCTATAGGGGAGTAGAAAGCCCTGTCCATCCTGTCCATTCGGTCACAAGCAAGGGCCTGAAGAGATAGAACAAAGCAGAGAACGAGCAGGAAAGCAAGCAAAAAACGTCCCTCTTTTCTTTTTTTTTTCTGCGCTTCTTCGGACCGGATAATCGGAGGATGCCATGTTCGATGGTCAACGGAATCACCGTCAGCTCAAAAACAAAAGGGCTTTCACCTCAAGCCCCGTTCAGATTACGGAAAAATTACGGAAAACGGCTCTTCTTCCGGTTTTCGGTTCTGTCCTCTCTCCTCATGGCACCATCGGAAGGAATCCGCGATGCAGGGGGGTATCGTTTTCCGGAATCCGATTCCGGTATTTTTGAGACACAGATGCGAAAATCGCCTGTTTTGAGCTCAACGCGTCGCATAATTTTTCCGTAAATTTTCCGTAATTCCTGCCACAAAACCATAAAAAACCAGGGATTACCAGTTTATACCAAATCTACCCTTTTTAACCTCGAATGAGCACAAAAAAATAGTGGCTGCTGCCGGGTTCGAACCAGCGACCTGTGGATTATGATTCATCTGCTCATCCATAACAATAATACCAAACAAGATGGAAATCAAGCTTTTGTTGATGCTTTTTTCGGATTATTTGATGATGGGAACGGCAGAAAGGACGCTTTCGCGTCACGCTTCGCTGGGGGCGGCTGCGCCGCCGTGGTAAGCTCGCTGGCGCAAGCATCCTTTCCTTTTACCGCGAGGCGCAAACGGCAAGGTGATGTGAATAGGACCGATATGTCGTATAAGTCCTAAGATACGGACGCTTTCGCGTCACGCTTCGCTGGGGGCGGCTGCGCCGCCGTGGTAAGCTCGCTGGCGCAAGCATCCTTTCCTTTTACTGCGAGGCGCAAACGGCAAGGTGATGTGAATAGGACCGATATGTCGTATAAGTCCTAAGATACGGACGCTTTCGCGTCACGCTTCGCTGGGGGCGGCTGCGCCGCCGTGGTAAGCTCGCTGGCGCGTGTTCGACAGATTACTTGACCGCGAGGCGCGCCACACAAAGTGTGCTGATGTAGTGTCCGGCTCCGCTCGGACACGTGCTCTCGCGTAGCAGAGCATTATAACAGCACTGCTTGCAGAGCGCGGAGGGTGGCAGCGGGGTTGTGGACGCGGAGCGCCTCGACTCCGGCGAGGCAGAGATCGAGCTGGAGCTGCGCCGTGGCTTCATCGCGGTCGGCGGGGCAGGGGATGTTGAACATGCGCCCGATAAAGCCTTTGCGGGAGATGCCGTAGAAAAGCGGGAAGCCGAGTTTTTTGAAGTCCGCGGCGCGGCGGATGAGCGTCATGTTCTGTTCGTCGGTCTTGGAGAAGCCGACGCCCGGGTCGACCATGATGCGCGCGGGATCGACTCCGGCGCGGACAGCCTTTTCCGCGGCGCGGCGCAGGAACTCCGAAACGTCGGCGACCAGATCGCCGTAGACGAGGTTTTCCGGGGTCTGCATGGTCTCCGGCGTGCCGCGCATGTGCATGACGATCAGCGAAGCATGGTGCGCGGCGACGGCATCCACGATGGCGGGGGCGAACTGGAGCCCGCTGACGTCGTTGATGCAGTCCGCGCCGGCTGCGAGCGCGGCGTCGGCGACTTCCGCCTTGCGCGTGTCGATGCTGAGGAAAAGATCGGGGAAACGCGCCCGGATGAGCTTCAGGGCAGGGAGCAGGCGGCGTATCTCCTCATCCGCCGGGACGGCATCGGAACCCGGACGCGTGGATTCCGCGCCCAGGTCGAGCGCGTCCGCGCCGTCGGACACGAGCTGCGCGGCGAAGTCCGCCGCGATTTCCGCGGATGCGTTGTGCGCCCCGCCGTCGCTGAACGAATCCGGGGTGAGGTTCAGGATGCCGAAAAGACGCGGCCGGGCTGGATGGCCCGGTCGCATCAAGGGGTTCAAGGATTCAAAGAAGCGGTCAGAACGGGACATTTCCGCCGTCGTCTCCGCCGAGGTCGGACGGGTCGATGTAATCGTCCTCTTCCTCCTCGGATTTCTTCTTCGGGGCGTCGTCGTCGAAATCGTCGTCTCCGCCGGTCTCTTCCACGGCTTCCTCCGTTTCGGTTTCAGCGTCCTCGCGGACGGGCAGGGGTTCGCCGGCAGCCGCGAAGACTCCGGTGTTGGCGTCGGTCTCTTTCGGTTCCTCCTCCTCGACCTGCGCCACGGTGGAAACGCCGATAATGCTGTCGTTCTTGCGGAGGTTGATGATGCGGACGCCCATGGAGTTGCGGCCCACGAGGCGGATCTCGTCGACGCGTGTGCGGACGACCTGGCCGCGCTGGGTGGTCAGGATGATCTCGTCGCCGTGATGGACCTTGATCGCCGCCACGACGGTCTCGCCCTCGCCGAGCTTGATGTTGCGGACGCCCATCGCGCCGCGTCCGGTGAGGCGGTAGGTATCGACGTAGCTGCGCTTGCCCATGCCGCTGCTGGTGACGACGAGGAGCTGCGGTCTGGTATCGTCTTCCGGAATGGCTTCATCGGAATTGGCGTCCTGCGCGGCATCCTCCGCCTCTTCCACTGCGGTTTCCTCATCGGATTCCGCGGCGGCCTCTTCCAGGGCTTCGGCGTCGGCGCCTTCGAGCGCGGCGGCGTCTTCCACGGCGTCGGCATCGACGTCAGCGTCGGAGATGGTTTCCACGACGGGCGGCAGGCCGGTCGCGACGACTTCCATGCCGACGACATAGTCGCCTTCGAGTTTGAACTTGATGCCGTGGACGCCGCGGGCGGCGCGTCCCATCGGGCGGACTTTGGATTCGCTGAAGCGGCACGCCATGCCTTTCGCAGTGGAAAGGATGATCTCGCTGGACCCATCGGCGAGGTCGGCGGCGATCAGGTCGTCGTTCTCCTCAATCACGAGGGCGCGGATGCCGACCTTGCGGAGGTTGCGGAACGCGGAAAGCGGGGTCTTCTTGATGATGCCGTTGCGCGTGCAGAGTACCAGGGAGATGCCGGGCTGGTCGAACATGGCGCGGTTGATGGTGACCATGGCGCGGATCTGCTCGTCCTTCTCAAACTTGATGAGGTTCACGATCGCCTTGCCGTTTCCTGTGCGTGCGCCTTCGGGGATGTCGTAGACGTTCAGCCAGTACATGAAGCCGCGGTCGGTGATGAAGAAGATCAGGTCGTGGCTGTCGGCGCTGAAGAGGCGTGCCACATGGTCCTCCTCCTTGGTGCTCATGCCGATGACGCCCTGGCCGCCGCGATGCTGCGTGCGGTAGGTGTCGGCGGGAACGCGCTTGATGTAGCCGGTGTCGGAAACGGTGATAACGCAGGAGTGGCGCGGGATGAGGTCGGCGATGTCGATGTCGCCGTCGTCGTAGGTGATTTCGGTGCGTCTGGGGTCGGCGTACTTGTCGCGGATGGCGGCGAGTTCGGACTTGATGAGCTCCATGCGCTTTTCGCGGCTGGCGAGGAGTTCTTCCAGCTCGGCGATGCGCGCCATGATCTCGTTGTACTGCCGTTCGAGGTCGTCGACGGCGAGGTTGGTGAGCTGGTGCAGGCGCATATTGAGGATAGCCGCCGCCTGGATGATGTCCAGCTCGAAGCGCGCCATGAGGGCTTTCGCGGCGGATTCGCGGTCGCGGGACTCGCGGATGATCTTCACGACCTCGTCGATGTTGCGGACGGCGATGAGCAGTCCGGCGAGGATGTGCGCGCGTTCGCGTGCCTTGCGGAGCTCGAACTCGGCGCGGCGGGTCACGACCTCGAACCTGTGGTCGATGAACGCCTGGAGGATCTGCACGAGGTTCATCACGCGCGGACGGTTGTGGTCGACCACGAGCATGTTGCAGCCGAACGCGGATTCCAGCTGGGTGGTGGCGAAGAGCTGGTTCAGGACCACGCTTGCCATGGCGCCGCGCTTGATGTCGATGACGATGCGGATGCCGATCTTCTTGTTGGACTCGTCACGGAGACCTGAGATGCCGGTGATGCGCTTTTCCTTGACGACGTCGGCGATCTTCTTGACGAGGAGTTCCTTGTTCAGCGCGTACGGGATTTCGGTCACGATGATCTGTTCGCGGTCGTTCTTCTCCACGATTTTCGTCTTCGCGCGGATCTTCAGGACGGCGTGCCCGGTTTCGTAGAGGGCGCGGACGGGGTTGATGCCGCAGATGATGCCGCCGGTGGGGAAATCGGGGCCGGGGAGATACTGCATGAGGTCGCGGACGGTGGCGGTCGGGTTCTCAAGCAGATGGATGGTGGCGTTCACGACTTCGCCGAGGTTGTGGGTCGGGATGCTCGTTGCCATGCCGACGCCGATGCCGACGCTGCCGTTCACCAGCACATTCGGGAACTTCGCGGGGAGGACTTCCGGTTCCGTCGTCTCCTCGTCGAATGTCGGGATCATGTTGACCGTTTCCTTGTCGATGTCGGCGAGGAGTTCCTCGGCGATGCGTTCCATGCGGCACTCGGTGTAACGGTAGGCGGCCGGCGGGTCGCCGTCGATGCTGCCGAAGTTGCCCTGGCCCTCGATGAGCGGCGTGCGCATGGAGAAATCCTGCGCCATGCGGACGAGGGTGTCGTAGACGGAGGCGTCGCCGTGGGGATGGTAGCTGCCGAGCACGTCGCCGACGACCTTGGCGCACTTGACCGTCTTGTGGGACTTGGTCAGGCCGCGCTGCCCCATGGCGTAGAGGATGCGGCGGTTGCAGGGCTTCATGCCGTCGCGGACGTCCGGGATGGCACGGCCGACGTTCACGCTCAACGAGTACTGGAGGTACGCGGTGTGCATGATGTCTTCGATGTTGATCGGGAACACATTGTGAGGGATTTCGGACATGCTGGAGGCCTTTCAGGAAAAAAATGGTCGTAGTTTGATTTTTTATATTATAATATACCACGGAAACGCGCTTTTTTCAAGCGCGCGTGTGCGCGTGTGCGAGGAAAAATGCGTGAAAAAATGTATAAATCGCCGGAAACGGCCTTTCCGGGCGATTTGACGCTATGTTTGATTTTGAAAAAGTTTTCAAAAGATAAAAAATCAAGAACCGTGCCTCTCAATAACTTTTTTGAGAAAATGACCGTTCCGCGCTTGATTTTTCGCCGTTCGGAAGTATTTTATTAAACACAAGATTTTCTGTGCGGGCGTAGCAAAATGGTTATGCTCCAGCTTCCCAAGCTGGCTACGCCGGTTCGATTCCGGTCGCCCGCTCCATTTTTTTGCCCTGACACCGGCACTTGCCGGTGCGGATTCGCGTGCTGCTCCGAGCAGGAATATCCCTAGTTCTCGATGTGCTGCGGGACGCCGATTTCTTTCCACTTTGTATCAAGCGCCGGAAATAACTCTTGGCATGAGTGCTGCGGCAAAGACAACTGATAGAATACCGCTTTTCATACATGGCATGCCGTTTATTCCGCGTCGAAATCGCTTTCCCAGTCGCCGTCCCATCTCCGCTGCATGATAAAGGACGGTTCCAGGGGGCAGGTAAGGCGCTTCTGATGCTGGTCTTCCCCGTCCGTGTATGTGCAGACGGGATATTCCACGTCAGACCATTTATCAGGCGTGGAAAGCGCCAATCCGCCCATCTGGAAAAAGCCTTCCGCGTAGCCTTCCTTGTGATAGACGCGGTATTCCAGAGGCTCCGGGGCGCGGAAAAAGAGGAAGATGTCGTCTTCGCCCTCGAAGACGTACTCGCCCTCGGGAATGCGGACTGTTTTCTTCTCGATGGGATTCTCCCCGTATTCGAAGATCATTTCGCGAACGACCGTCAGTCTGTGCGCCGCCATCGGAGCATGGACGCCGGAACGCGGTATGGTGCCAGCGGAGTCGACCGGGGAACACGCCGGAAGGAACAGGGAAAGGGCGAAGGCGGAAACGAACAACGCGAACCGCCGGACGTTCGGGAGAGAGCGGGGGGATTTGACTGCAACCGGATGAAGCCGGGATGCGGTTGGAATGAAGCTTCTCATAAAACGGCCGGAGATTCGCGTGCTGGTTGTTGTTTTGCAGGAGGCTTCCTGTTATTTGGACGCCTTCTTGGCGGTTTTCTTCGCGGGGGCTTTCTTCGCAGCCGCGGGCTTGAGCGTGATCGTGGCGACGGAGCAGGGGGGCAGCTCGAAGAGGACCTTGCCGCCCTTGACGACGAGGTCAAGCTTGCGGATCCCGACCGCTTTCGGCTTCTTGAACGTGTTGAGCGCGTGGATGTCGCCGTTGCCGAGGATTTCGCCGGAAACGGATGCGGCGTCGAATCCCCATGCATCCAGCTCGACCGGGAGCGCCTTGTCCGCGGAGATGTTGGCGGCGCTGACGTGCAGTACGCCGTCCTTGACGGAGGCGGTGTGGGTGATGGACTGGAGCTTGCTGCCGTCAACGGGCGCGGCCTGCGCGAAAGATTCCACGCGGTCGGCGTCCTGGTGGACCTTGTAGAGGTCGAAGACGTGGCAGGTCGGGGTGACGAGCATCTTTTCGCCCTCGGTCAGGATCATTGCCTGGAGCACGTTCACGAGCTGCGCGATGTTCGCCATGCGGACGCGGCGGTTGTGGCGGTGGAAGATGTTCAGGGAGACGGCGGCGACCATGGCGTCGCGCATGGTGTTCTGCTGGTGGAGGAAGCCCGGGTTGGTGCCTTCCTCGACGTCGAACCAGGTGCCCCATTCGTCGACGAAGAGGCCGACGCGCGCGTTCGGGTCGTACTTGTCCATGACGACGGACTGCGCGGCGATGATGTTTTCGATGGCGCTTGCCTTTTCGAGCGTGGTGTAGTATTCGGGCACGTCGAACTTGGTGGCGGAGCCCTTGTGTTCCCAGGTGCCGGGCACGGTGTAGTAGTGGAGCGTGACGGCGTCGAGCCACTGCCCGGCGCTCTGCATCAGGATTTCAGTCCAGTTCAGGTCGCCGCCGTTGGCGCCTGCCGCGATGCGGACGAGCTTGGTGTCGCCGTAGTCGCGGGCGTAGGTGGTGTAGCGGCGGAACTGGTCGGCGTAGTATTCGGGACGCATGTGACCGTCGCCCCACGGCTCGTTGCCGAAGCCCCAGAACTTGACGCCCCACGGCTCCTTGCGGCCGTTCTTGCGGCGGAGTTCGGTCATCGGGCCCTGCACCTTGGCGTTGAGGTATTCGATCCACTGCGACATTTCCTGCACGGTGCCGCTGCTGATGTTGCCGTTGATGTACGGTTCGGCGCCGATCAGTTCGCAGAAACGCAGGAATTCATGCGTGCCGAACGAATTGTCCTCGGTGACGCCGCCCCAGGTGTCGTTCACGATGCACGGACGCTGGGAAAGCGGTCCGATGCCGTCGCGCCAGTGGTAGCAGTCCGCGAAGCAGCCGCCGGGCCAGCGGAGGTTCGGGATCTGAATCCGGCGGAGGACGTCGATCACGTCCTTGCGCACGCCGTCGATGTTCGGAATCTTGGACTTCTTCCCGACGTACAGGCCGTCGTAAATGCAGTGGCCGAGATGTTCCGAGAACTGGCCGTAGACATGGCGGCTGATCCGCCCCTGGAGATTGCTGGCGTCGACGATGAGTTTCACGTTGAAAGACCTTTCTGTTCGTGTTTGTTGGAAACAAGCGTTTTTGTTAAAACAAAATAAGATACATCCATCCGCGGAAAAATCAACCGCGAATCAGGCGAAAACGGGAGAACGGCGCGAAAAAAATCCTGTCCGGATCGCCTCGCCCGGGCTGAAACCCGGAACGCCGCTCTCCCGGACAGGATGCGCGTAAAAGGAACCGCGGAGCAATCACTCCTCTTCGGAGAAATCCCCCGAAGCGTCGAATTCGACCATTTCCTCTTCGCCGTCATTTTCGTACGAGCCGTCTTCTCCGTCGGGCTCTTCGGCGGCCTTTTCCGCTTCCGCGGCGGCAATAGCGGCGGCAAGCGCCTCTGCGGCGCGCGTGCTCTTCAGAATGACGTTGGCGTCCTCGCGGAAGAAGACGTCGGGATTGGCGCCGAGGCGGCGGATCACGCGCGGGAGGACGATGCCGTCCTGTTCGCGCCAGTCGATGATGAACGTGGTCTTGGAGTCGTCGTCCATGAGGACATCGAGGCGGGAGATGGTCTTTTCCTCGTTGTTGACGAAGATTGCCATGGACACCGCGGGCGAGCAGAAGCTTTTCAGTTTCACATCGTAGCAGTTGCACCAGCGGTTGTCGACCCGGTATTCGATCGGTTCGTACGTGACTTTCGGCTGGATCTCAACAAAATTCTTGTCGATCTTTTTCCCGTTCTTGTCCAGGTTTGCCTCGTTTTCGAGCTGGGCGATCGCCGGATTCTCGCCTTGTTCCAGCTTCTCATAGCAACGGAGCGTCACCGTGTCCGCGATGCGGTTGAAATCGGTTGCGAACGCATAGATGATATGGGCGTCGCAGGGGATCACGCGGGGGACGCCGTTCGTGAACGGCTCGAACGCGAATGTTTCGGTCTTGTCGCCGACGGTACGGGTGAGCGTACGGGAATCGCGGTCGATGACGTAGCTGTGCGTGAGGTCGCCGCCGCCTGCGAAGTCCATGGAAAGCAGGCTGATCTGGTTCGCGCTCCGGATGAAAGAGAAGTCCTTGAAATCATCCCGCGCCTCCTTGGAGGAGAAGACGGGAAGTTTCACTTCGTCCTTGTCGTTGAATTCGTTCAGCCTGCGGTCGATGTGCGCATTGACCTCGTCATAGTAGTTAAGGTCGATCGCATCCTTTTCCTGCGCCTCGGCTTTTGCCTTGTTGGGAGCAGGTCTGCCGAAAAATTCTTCGGCTTCCTTTTCGGTCGTCGACGGGAAGACCTGGCAGGAGACTGTCATGAGACCGGCGGCGATTCCGGTCAGAAGGAGAATGGACTGAAGTTTCATAAGGATATCCTGTTGTTGAAGCTGAAAAGCGTTGTTATCCGTTGGTGTCGGGGAGCCGGAAAAGCTCGTCCGGGAGTTCTGGGTTGATCTTGACGTCGCGGATGGTGCACGTGACGGGAGCGCCGCCGTCCGTCGAGGTGACGATACGGGACGGGTAGGTCACGCCGGATTCCGTTTTGTATTCCTGGAAATCGGTGGAGAAGACCGTGTCGGAATCGTCGGTCACGGGGACAAAGAGGTGGACCCAGCGATTGGTATTCGGTGTGGAAGCCATGAGACACGACTCCATATCAGGGATGCCCGAGAGCTCCAGAATATAGACGCAGCACGGAATGCCGTCTACATCCTGGAGGTCTTTCTTTCTTCTGGCGTTGGAAACGACCGAATCAAGGTTGAGGATGAGCCCGGCGAAGAAACGCGCCATCTCCGTGGAGGAACCGGCGACTTCAATATTCTTGCCGTCTTCGATCCTGACCGCCTTGTCTCCGTTGATCACGATGGAGACGTTCCGGTCCGCGCCTTTCTCGTCTTTCCATGAGTAGTTGCGGCGGATCATGTTGCCCGGGCGCATCAGGACTTCGCATGTGAACGGCAGCGCGCCGTCCTGCGTGTAGTCGGCAAGATAGGAGACGGAAGCCAGTGGGGCATAGGAGACGACCAGCGGAGATTCCGCGGCGAGTTCCGAACCGGTGAGCGTGGAGCTGCAGGCGGACAGGACGAGGGACGAAACAGCCGCGAAACCCGCAAGCAGGATTGTTTTCGCGAAGTTCATTGTCGTCGTCTCCTGTGTCCGCGTTTCCGGGGGAATCTGGTCAAGTTCAGCCGAGGACCTTTTCGTCGAGGTAGGCGCGCAGTCCCTCGATCGGGATGCGTTCCTGCGCCATCGAGTCGCGTTCGCGGACCGTGACGGCGTTGTCCTCAAGCGAATCGAAGTCGAACGTCACGCAATACGGCGTGCCGATTTCGTCCTGGCGGCGGTAGCGTTTGCCGATGTTGCCGGTCACGTCCAGCTCGGTGCGGTAACGGCCGAGGAACTTTTCCTGCAGGTCCTGGGCGTTCTGGTTGAGCTTCTTGGAGAGCGGGAGGAACGCGACCTGGACCGGGGCGACCGTGGCGGGGAAGTGGAGCACCACGCGGACGTCGTCCTCCATGCCCTCTTTCTGCGTCGGGGCGCGGTCTTCGTCGTAGGCGTTGCAGAGCACGGCGAGGACCATGCGGTCGAGTCCGACGGAAGTCTCCACGACAGTCGGCAGATAGCGCGTGTTGTTGGACTGGTCGAGGTACTGGAGATCCTGTTCGGAGAACTGCTGGTGCTGGGACATGTCCCAGGTGCCGCGGTGGTGGATGCCTTCAAGCTCGCCCCAGCCGAACGGGAATTCGTACTCGATGTCGACGGCGGCCTTGGCGTAGTGCGCCAGCTTGTCGTGCGGATGCAGGTGGAGCTTTTCGGTCGGGAACTTCAGCACGTTCAGGTAGAAGTTCCAGCGTTCTTTCCGCCAGTACTCGAACCATTCCATCGAGCCTTCGTCCGCGCAGAAGAACTCCATCTCCATCTGCGAGAACTCGCGGGAGCGGAACGTGAACATACGGGGCGTGATCTCGTTGCGGAACGCCTTGCCTACCTGCGCGATGCCGAACGGCAGCTGCATGCGGGTGGCGATGCGGATGGAGTGGAAATCAAGGAAGATTGGCTGGCAGGTCTCGGCGCGGAGGTACGCGATGTGCTCCTCGTCGAAGACCGGTCCGACGTAGGTCTTCATCATCAGGTTGAACTCGCGGGGCGGGGTGAGGTCCTTGGAGCCGCAGTTCGTGCAGGTGGTCGGGTCGGGCATCTGGTCCACGCGGAAGCGCGTCTTGCACTTCTTGCAGTCGCACATGATGTCGCCGAAACGGTCGACGTGTCCGGAGGCTTTCCAGACTTTCGGGTGGCAGATGATGGAGGAGTCCAGGCCGACCACGTTGTTGCGTTTCTCGACCATGTAGAGCCACCACTGGCGTTCCACAGCGCGCTTCAGGGCGATCCCGTAGGGGCCGTAGTCCCAGAAGCCGTTGAAGCCGCCGTAGATTTCGGAGCTCTGAAATACGAAGCCGCGCCGTTTGCACAGGCTGACGATTTTTTCCATACAGGCATCAATCGGTTGTTCCGACATAATTTCCGTTCACTTTCAATTTTGGGTTTGAAAACAAAAATGCTTCTCTCAATATACCCCGCCTTTGCTGAAAAAGCAAAATGTTTTTCTATCTTTTTTATAAAAAAAGCCGCGAAAACGCTTATTTTTTCTGCGTGACCGTGAAAACGACCGTGTCAAGCGCGGAATCTTCCGTGCGGACTGCGTCCACCCGATGCGTCCCGAGCGAGAACGGGAGCTTTCCCGTAACTTCGGCCTGGAGGACGCCGTCCACGAACCACTGCACCCCGGGTCCGGCGTTCAGCTCCAGCCGGACCGACACGCCGTCCTCCGCGATGTATACGGACGGCATGGGCGAGACGATGCGGAATGCTTTCCCGGCTGACGCGCCGGGCGAACAAGCCTTGCAGACGGCAAGGGGGATGCCGGCAGGCTTCACGGACTGCTCCTTATCCTTGCAGTCCGGCGAGGCTGTGAGGCCGCTGGATGCGCAGATTTCGACGGGCTCCAGCGCGTCTTCCTGCGGCCAGGCGCTCCGGAACGGCGTGAAGTTGTACCGAGAGGCGGCGAGCGACAGGATCTCTCCGGCGGCGGGCGCGGCGGACGTGCCGCCGACCAGGGCTTCCGAATCAGCTCCGTCCTTGTTGCCGAACCAGACTCCGACCGTCACCGTCTCCGTGCAGGCGAAGCACCAGGCGTCGCGGAGACCGTTGCTGGTCCCGGTCTTCCACGCCGCGGTCCCCTCGAACCCGGACAGCGGGAGCGAGGTCATCATCCGCAGGAGCGTCTGGCTCGTCCCCTCGGAGAAGATGCGTTTTCCGCCGGTTTCCGGGCGTGCCGGGTCATGGCGGAAGAAGACGGGGCGGAGGACGCCGCCGGATGCCAGCGCACGGTAGGCGTTGGTCAGGTCGAGCAGGGTGTGCCCGGCGCTGCCGAGCGCCATGGAGAGTCCGAAATTCCCGGCGCGCCGCCTCGGGACAAGGATGTCCAGGCGTTTCGCGAGGTCCATGATGCGGGCTTCCCCGAGTTCGGCGGCAAGCCGGATCGCCGGCGTGTTCAGGGAATGGGCTAGGGCGTAGGACGCTTTCACCGGGCCGCGGAACGATCCGTCGAAGTTGCCCGGCGAATAATCGCCGAAGCGGACCGGCGCGTCAAGCAGCCGCGTGTCGGCGGTGATGAGGCCGCCTTCGACCGCCTCGGCATAGAGGAACGGCTTAAGCGTGGACCCGGCGGAACGGACCGCTGTGGCGGCGTTGAACTGGCCGTTGTCCGGGTCGTTGAAATCCAGCGTGCCGAGGAACGCCAGCGCTTCGCCGGAAGCGTTGTCGAGCACGACCGCGGCGGCATCATGCACGCCGGGCAGGGCGTCGCGGCGGCGTTTCAGCACTGCCTGGATGTTCCGCTGGAATCCGGCGTCGATGGATCCGACCACCGATTCGCCCTGTGTGGGGGACCATCCCTCGGCGCGCTTCTCGGCGCGGGCGCGGCGGACGGCATGGATCGTTTCGTCCGGGACGGCTTTGAACTCGAAATCCGCCGGCTGGGTGAAGTCGCGGTAGCGAAGCGGTTCGGAGTCATAGATGGACTTCGCATCCTCGGCGGTGATCAGCTCGTGATGCACGAGCAGGTCCAGCACGATCTTCTGGCGTTTCTTCGCCGCCTCGGAGTAGTATTTCGGGTTGTAGCGGTTCGGCTTTTGCGGGATGCCGCAGAGCAGGGCGGCTTCCGCGCGGTTCAGCTGGGACGCGTGAAGCCCGAAATAATACCGTGCCGCCGCCTCGATGCCGTAGACTTTGCCGCCGCAGGGGATGCGGTTCAGGTACTCGGTCAGGATCTCGTCTTTCGTGTAAAGCTGTTCCAGACGCCGCGCCATCGTGGCCTGCTTGAACTTGCGCAGCAGGCTCGGCCTGTGGTCGACAAGCGCGAATCCCGCCAGCTGCATGGTGATGGTGGATGCGCCGGAGATGATGCGCATGTTGCGGACGTCCTGCCACAGCGCCCGGAGGATTGCGGAGTAGTCGACTCCGCCGTGCTCGTAGAACGCGTAGTCCTCCGCGGAAAGCATGATGTCGACGGCACACGGCGCGATGTCGTCCAGCGTGACGGGGAACCGCCATTCGTAGTCGTGCGTGGTCTCGTAGAAAACCGGCTGCCCGTTCCGGTCAAGGTACGTGTGCGACGGCGTGATCTGCCGCAGACTGATCATCGGATCGGCGACGCAGTAGGGCGCGACGAACCATGCCGCGAGAGCCGCCGCGGCAAAAATGAGGAAAGCCGCCGCAGCGATGCGAACGGCTTTCCGGTTGAAGAGTCTGAGGAAACGGGGCTTCATTTCACCTCGAAGACATCCTGCCCGGCGGGCGGGACGAACGTGCCGTTCATGTCAGGATCGTACATCGCCTCCGCGTGGAGCGCGGGGACGGCGAACTTGCCGGGCGTGACGGCGCGGACGGTGTAGATGGCATACGCGGGACCGTAGACCGTGCCGAACGCCAGGAAGCGGTCATCGCGCTTTTCCGTGCGAGTGAGCGTCTGGCGCTTGTTGAGCTGGAGGTTCTTCGGGATGCGCCCGGAGAAATCCATGCGCGTCGCGAGGACGTCGTCCTCGATCTCAAGTCCGGCGGGGAGAATGTCGGAGATGACGATGTCCTCGACCACATCCGGGGCGTCGACCGTGATGCGGATGAACGCGATCTCGCCGTGTTTGAGCGAGGTGACTTCGTTGCCCTTTTCGTCGAAGATTTCGCGTTTCAGCCGGATCGGGCCGGAGACGGGCTGCGCATTTTTCGGCACGCCTTTCACGACCGCCTGCACGAAGAAGTCGGAGCTGCCGGAGTTCGCGACGGTGTTTGTGCCGGTCGCGGCGAGTTCAAATCCGTGCGTCGCCTTGCCGGAGAGCTCGTGGCGCGTCCGGTCGGCGGCGGTCATGGTGCCGGAGATGTCGGCGGGCGGGTAGTATTCCGCGAACGCCGCGAGCCCCATGCTCGCCCAGGCGTTGGACTGCGTGGTGCCCCAGCAGTTGCCGTCCTGGCGGATGCGTCCGGCGAGGAATGCCGCGAGCTTGGCGGCGGCGTCCTTGCTGCCTTTCGGGTCGCACTTCATGAGCACGTCCAGCACCATGCCGGCGCGGGAAGCCGCGTCGTTCATGCCCGCCGCGGGCGCTTTGCCGTAGAGCCAGGAAGTGTCGGCGAGCGACTGGCGGAGCGTTTCCGCACCCTCGCCGGCGTAACCGCCGCGGATGAGGGCGGCGGAGGCCAGGAACTGGGCGAATCCGGGCTTGCTTCCGGCGAGGACGTTGCGCGCCGGGATCACGAAATCCTTGTTCCCGGCGGAAGCCAGCACGTAGGCGGCATAGGCGCGGAGTTCGGGCGTGTAGGCGCCCGCGGTGTTCGCGAGGCGCAGCAGATAGGCGGTGACGCTGTTCCGGACCGTGTCGTCAACCGTGATCAGCTTGGCAGCGGCGGCCTCGAAGATGAAGTGGGCGGCGTAGACCGTGCCTTCCGGCCATTCCTTGCGGACGTCCGGCCACATGGAGAACGCGCCGTCGCCGGCCATCATGTCCAGGATGCGGGCGTAGGCGGCGGGGACTTTCGGCTGCATGGTCTTGGCGACCTCGGCGTCAAGGAGCCCGCTCTTCACCAGCGACTGCGCCGCGATGAACGGGAACGCGCCGGAAACGGTCTGCTCCAGGCAGCCGTAAGGATACTCGTTCAGCCAGTCGAGGGCGTCTTTCACGCCGACAGCGGGCGAGGAGGAAACGGAGAGGCCGGCGCTCTTCACGGACGTGAAGTCGGCGGACAGGTCGAGCGTGAAGTCCGTGCCGGGCGCCACGGACGCGAACTTCGTGACGGTCTGCGGCGGGTTCGGCTGGCGGACCGTGATGTAAGTCGTTTCCGTGCGTGTCTCGGACCCGACGGAGAGCGTGGCGGCGAGCGTGCTTTCGCCGAGGTTGTCGGTCGCTTTCACGCGGAACGAGACGTCTTTCGTTTCGCCCGCTTTCAGAGCGTCGATGCGGGGCTGGTCGCCTACGAGCTGGAGCGTGTCGGGCAGGGCGAGCTTGAACTGGACCGCGCCGTCTTTCGCATCATGGTTGAACGCACGGACCGAGATGACCGCTTCGTCGCCGGGCGCCAGCACGCGCGGCGCGGAGACCGTGAGGCTGACCGGGGTGCGGACGATGATCTCGCGGTCGCCGGAACCGACGGCGTCGGTCGAGCTGGCGACTGCCATGAAGCGGAGCGCGCCGGAGTGGTCCGGGATCTTCACATTGAGCTTGGCGGAGCCGGATTCCGGGACCTTGACCGCGGGTTCGATGATGCGCACGGCGTCTTTCATCTTCACGAGGGACGCCGCGAGCGCTGAGCCGGAGTCATCACCGCCGCCGATGGCGCCGTCGGGCTGGATCTTGAGGTTGGGGAAGAGCCGGCTGTAGGTCTCGCAGATGGTGATGAACGAGTCGTCCGACTGCCAGAAATACTTGTAGATGTCGGGCGTCTTGAACCCGGTGAGCGAGAGGACGCCCTCGTCGACGGCGAAGAGGCAGACCTGGCCTTTCGCGGGCTTGCCGTCGGCCGTGGCGAGGGAGATCGTCACATCGGCGGAAGTCTCGGGACGGACGATGCCGGGGAGCTCGATCCCGACCTTGAGCTTATGCGCGGCGGAATGGTCCAGTTTCAGGCGCGCGTCGCCGGAGGAGCGGACGTATTCGCCGTCCTGCTGGCCGACCACGAGCGCGCTGACGTGGTAGAAGCCGTTCAGGCAGTCCGCCGGGATCTTCGCCTCGACGGTGTTTTCGCCCGCCTTGACCGTGATGGCTTCCGTGGAATCCAGCTTGACGCCGCCCATGACGATGAACGCCTCGCCGTCGACCGGGCTGGTGAACGTGAGCTTCGCTGTCTGGCCGGGCGCATACTTCTCGGCGTCGGTCTTAAACACGAGTTCGGACGGGTCGCCGGTGCGTTTGCCGGATTCCCCCGCGGAATGCCACACGTTGAGTTTCGTGCGGATGCCGTCGCCGTACTCCGCTACGATGTCGTAGCAGCCGGACGGCAGGTCGAATGCGACTAGCGAGGTAAACGCCGAAAGGTCGGCTCCCTGCGGGACGGTGAGCGTCTTCTCCGCGCCATCCACCTCGGAAACGGTTTCCTGCCAGCGCCTGCGGTAGCCGCTGCTCTCCTGAACCAGCACATAATCCCAGGAGCGTTTGTAGACCGTGAACTGGATGTCGCGTCCGTCCGTGAGCTCGGCTTTCGCGCCCTTTTCAGGCGTCAGCAGCGCCACGTCCAGCACGCATTGCTTCCCCGTGCCGTCTTTCGGCTTCAGTCCGATGAACCAGCCGGTCGGGTAGAGCGTGAAGACGTCGGTCCCGGTCACGGCGCGTCCGCCGGGCTCCTGCACGGACGCCTGGATCATCACGCGGACCGGGTCGAACGACATGCCGCGCGAGGCGAACGACGGCAGGGAAAACGCCGCCTTGCCGTTCTCGACGTTTCCAGCCGTGTTGAACTCATCGAAATTGAAGCGGGAGGAATCGCCGACGGTCCAGTCTTTCCAGTGGTCGGGATGCTTCCCTGCCGGGGAGCAGTCGAGGTAGATCCTGCTGGACGCGGACGGCACGGGCGTGCCGAAATAGTAGTCCGCGGAAAGGACTGCCTGGATCGGATCGTTCATGGCGGCCTCGCCGGCGGAGCCGCCGGGCAGGGGGGCGTGCTCCAGTTTCGCTTTCACGCGGTCAGGCACGTAGGTGCCGACGCGGATGAACGTTTCTCCGCAGTCGGCATAGGGCTTGAAGTCGGAACGTTCGACTTTGACCGTGTAAATGCCGGACGCGGCGGTGTCGGGGACCTGGATCATCTGCGAGGCGAATCCTGCTTCATCCGGGGTCACTTCCTGCGAGAAGATGCGCTTGCCGCTGGGCGAAATGACGGAAATCCGGTGGGGACCATGCGCCGGGGCCTTGCTGACATTGGCTTGGGAACCCGGAATATCGCTGTTGCGGATAAATGCTGCGGCGAGGAAGGATTCGCCGGGGCGCACGATGCCGCGTTCCGTGAAGACGAACGCCTTGTTGCTCCCGTCACGCGGGATGATGTTCAGATCGAGCGGATACCAGGCGAAATCGTCCTTCGTGCGGATGGTCGCGGAGTAGATAAAGCCTTTTTTGTCGTACGTGAGGGACATGCCGCCATTGGCGATGTTGAAGACTGCCTTGCCTGCCGAGTCGGTCTTCGCTTTCTGAATGAGCTGGTTCTTGCTCGTCGTGAGCTCGACTTCGGCGTCGGCGACGGGCATGCCGTCTGAAATGCGGCGGACGAAGACCGCGATGCCGCCCTCGGCGTCGCTGACGGAAGCCGCCACCATCGCGAGGTCGGTCAGCAGGAAGTTCTGCCGTTCGGTCTCCGTGTAGGTGTAGTCGCCCCAGTCTGCCATGCGTTCATATTCGATCTCCAGCACATGGTATCCCCGCCAAAAAGTCCCGGGGGCGCCGTTGATCTTTTCCCTCAGAATATCGCTGATGTCGAGCATGTGGTTGACCGTTTCGTTCCGCGGATCGGACAGCGTGACGGTCTTTTCCCCGATGAGGTCCATGGAGTAGACATTGTGCCTGCCTTCGGAGAAGTTCATGTTGTTGTCGAACGCCCGGTATACTTTCACCTTGAATTTCTTCAGGTTCCGCGCGGAGTAGGGGAACGTGATGCTCCCTGATTTGATGGGGAAGACGCTGCCGTCCGTGAGGAACGAGAACTTTTCCCTCAGCTCGGGGATGGTGACGTCGAACACGGCGTCGTTTTCGAGCTTGGCCTTGCCGGAACGGTCCATGAGGCCTTTCTTCACGCGGACGCGGTATTTGACGCCGGGCTTGAAGCCGCCGTTGACCGTGATGGTGGAGCCTGAGGTGTAGAGCGAGAGATTCGGGACCGAGGGTGTGAACTCAATGGCGTTTCTGGGAAGCGAGCTTTGAAGCGAGGAGGGCGTCGAAAAATGGATGGAGAGCTCGTCGTCGTAGCGGTCGTAGCCGGCGGACCGGAACGTAACGGCGGAAGCCTGCGCGGCGGATGCTGGCCTGGACGAGGCGGGCTGACTCGAGGCGGGCCGCACAGCTGTGACTGCCGCGGCGGAAGCGTCCGGTGCTCCTATCTGTTCAGCCTGAGGCTGGTTGTCTTCCTGTTTCGGGCTTTCGGGACGGATTCCCTTCGCGCGTTGATGCTGGACGACATTGTACGTGACGGATGCTGCGAGCGCGAGGGCGATTGCGGTGGTGACATTGACTGCTTTTTTCATGTTCTGCATTTCCTGAAAAATAAAAAAATGGGGGAGAAAAATGGGGTGGGGGAGAGAAACGCATTAAGATACACGAAAGGCGCGAAAAATCAAGCGTGGAAATCCCGAAAAATTCAAATTTTAAACAAAAAAACGAAGCCGCCCGCGCACGATGGGGGATTGAGCGCGAAAAGGGACCGGATTTGTCAGAATAATTATTATCTTGCAGGTTTAAAAGAGACATTTTGTCTCGTTTTTCGGGATGCAAAAAAGTTGGTTCAGTCGGTGATGTCGGCGTAGGTGAAACGCAGGACTTTCGCGAGGTCGGCTGGCGCGATCTCGATCTGGTAGCCGATCTTGCCCGCGCTGAAGAAAAACACGTCCAGGTTCGCGGCGGATTCGTGGATCACGGTCCGGAACAGCTTTTTCATGCCGATGGGCGAGCACCCGCCATGGATGTAGCCGGTGAGCGGGAAAAGCTCTTTCGCCTTGATCATTTCGATGGATTTCCCGTTCACTGCCTTCGCGGCTTTCTTCAAATTGAGCTCGGAATCGACCGGGACCACAAAGACGAAGTGTTCGCCCGACTTCTCGACCGTGACGAGCGTCTTGAAGACGCGGGCGGGGTCCTGGCCGAGCGCGGCTGCGACCTCAAGACCGGAGATCGCGCCGGAATCGACGTAGCAATGGTGGCGGAACGGCACTTTTGCCTGTTCCAGGATGCGCATGACGTTTGTTTTGAAGTCGGAAGCCTTGCTCATGACAGAAAGATCCTTTCGGGTGAACGGAAGAATACTATATCGCACGATTGCGGTTTTTGCAAGGGAAACGGCATGAAATGCCAGGACAATCCCGTAAATAATGAAGCGCGCGCTTGAAAAAGCGCGGGAAACGTTGTACATTAAGATGCTTAATCAAACAAAAATCAGTCTGTGCGGCGCATGATCCGCGCCCGGATAACGAAACGCTTCAAGATGTCGGAACAAAAGAACAACCAGCCGGAATCCGGCGAGTTCAAGCAGGACGCCTCTCCCTCGGCTGAGGGAACGGGTTCCCGTGCCGTTCCGGGCGGCGTTCCGCAATCGAAGCCGAAAACGGCATGGGCGAAGCTCAAGGCTTTTCTGGCATATCTGGACGAGGAAGTCCCCGCGCCGCCGGAAAAGGATGTCCCGGACTCGAAGCTGAAACAACGCTGGACCGAGTTCAACGCGTTCCTGGATTCCCTTGAAGACCCGCCGGAGCCCGAACAGCAGAAAACGACTGAGGAAACAGTCTGCGATTTCTTCCGCCGCTGCGGAGATGGAAACGAGCGCGCAAAAATGCTGAAAGCGGGCGGCGATTTCTGCTGGAACGCCGTCTTCATCGCTGTCCTGCTGGTGTTCCTTTTCGCCGTGACGATGCTCGGGACGATCTGGACGCTGGATTATGTCCGGGAGCACCGCGTCAGTTTCTATCCCGCGCGGGACATGGTGGAATACCTCGCCGCGGCGCATGAATCACTGGAGGCCGCCGCCGACGCCGTCCCGGCAGGCAAAGAGATTTCCTCCGATCAATTTGAGGCGGAATTGATCGAGAAGCTGAAGCCCGTCAAGATCTACGGCGACGAGTACGGCGTCTACCTCACGACCAGCGATGGCTGGTATGCCGGGGAACACGGCATTTTCATCGCGCGCGACGCCGAAAAGATGCCGCCGAAATTGAGCTGGGGACTAATCAGGGGACGCGTCTTCACCTACGCGCTTGAGTGAGCGAAACGGAAAAGCCGGTCCTTTCTTTGGAGGAAACGGCGTAAAAGGGCAGGGGAAAGCTCAGGAATCAATCCACAGCGGGCGGATTGTCGTCCATGACGGTATCCGCGTCGCCATGGCCTGCGGATCCCGCATGTTTGCGGCGATGTACTCCGCCATCCGCACGAACTGTTCCGGCGTGACGCGTTCCGCGCGGATGTCCGGGTCGACCGAGGCGTCCGCCATGGCGGCGGCGATCAAATCGGAGCCGAAGACCGAGGCGGCCTGCTTGAACATCTTTTTGCGTCTGTGCGCGAACGAGGTGCGGGCGAGGCGGGAGAGGATGATGCGGATGTTCTGAGGGGGGATTTCGGGTTTCCGGACGAGTGCGAACAGAGCGGACTCGACGGTCGGTTCCGGGTAGAAGACTTCCGGCGGGACCATGCGGACGATGCGGCCCGTATAGACGGCGGAAATGCGCACGGTGAGCGCGGAATAATCGGGCGTGCCGGGACCGGCAAGGAAACGTTCCGCGACCTCTTTCTGGAGCATCAGGAGCATGTCGGCGGGAGGTGTTTCGAGGTCGAGGAGCTTGGCGATCACGATGGTGCCCGCGCTGTAGGGCAGGTTGGAGATCACGCGGAAATCGCCTGGGAAGAGCTCGGCGTATTTGACGCGGCAGGCGTCAGCTTCGATGAGGTGGAGTCCGAGCGGGACGACGGCTGTGCGGAGATAAGCCGCGATCTTGCGGTCGAACTCGATGGCGGTGACATTTGCACCGGATGCCACGAGCCCGCGGGTGATCGCGCCGAGTCCGGGGCCGATCTCAAGGATGGTCTGGCCGGGCTTCGGATCGGCCTCATGAATGATCTTCGCGCGGAACTGGTCGTCCACGAGAAAATTCTGCCCGAGGCGCTTGCTCGGCGCGATGCCGAGTCGTTCGAGAAGCGGTTTAAGTTCGGCTTTGACCATGGATCAGTGGTGGTGATGTCCGCCGCAGCCGCAACCGCATCCGCAGCCGCCGTGCGCGGCCGCCATGCAGTCTTCCGACATCTTGCAGGAGCCGAATTCCGTTTTCGAGGCGGCGGCAAAGCGGGAAAGGAGGCGTTTTGCGCCGGAAGCGTGGCACTCCGGGCACTCGGGCGCCGGATCGGAGGCGGATTTGAGGAGCGCCTCGAACGTGTGGCCGCATTTCTTGCAGGCGTATTCAAAAATAGGCATAGGTCAGCTCAGTGTTTCTCGAATTTCTTGATCAGCCAGAAGACGAAGAGCGCAAGCCCGGTCATGAGGAAGAAGAAAGCCGGGAACGAAATATACCAGTATTTGTGGCCCGGACCGCTCAGGAATTCCGTGAATTCGCTCATGCCGAAGACGCCGGTGAAGAAAGTCGGGATGGCGACCGCGATCACGATGGCGTTCATGTTCTTCATCAGCACGTTCAGGTTGTTGTTGATGATGTTGGAACGCGCGTCGACGAGTCCGGAGAGAATCTGGGAGTAGACCTGCGCCTGGTCGAGGAACTGCCGGTTTTCGATCTGGAGATCGTCGAGCAGTTCGATGTTTTCTTCGGTGAACTGGAACTTGAGCGCGCCGACCCGGATGCGCTCGAAAGCGCGCCGGTTGCCGCTGAGCGCGTTCACGTAGTAGACCAGGCTCTTTTCCAGCGTGAACATGTCGAGCAGGTTGCTGCTGTTGTACGACTCGTTCAGCTGGGTTTCGATCTCATCGCTGCACATGTTGATCACGCGCAGGTGGCTCTCGAAATGGCGGATGGTCTGGGTCAGGACGCGGAGCAGCACGTCCTGTTTGGTGTAGACCTTGGTGGCGAATTTGCCGGTGAAAAGCTGGGGAAACTCCTCGTCGATCACGAGCACGACGCGGTCGGCGAAGAGGAATATCCCCATGGATTTCACGCGGAAAAGGAAGTTGTCGTCAGCCGAATAGTTCTTCGGATACTTGAGGATGATGGCGGTATAGTCGTCTTCAAACTCAATACGCGGCGTCTCGTCCGGGTCGATGGAGGACGCCAGCGTGTGCGGATCGATCCCCATCTCGTCCGTCAGATAGGCGCGTTCCTCCCCGTCGGGCATAACGTACACGTCGACGGGGATCGTGCCTGCGTCGGAATGGGCGATGCGGCCATCTAGAACGGAGTAGCGGTCGAGCATGACGACACCATCCGGTCAGGTCAGTTGTTCTTCTTGAAGTCCTGCATGAAGGAGACGAGACGTTCGACGCCCTCAAGCGGCATGGCGTTGTAGATGCTGGCGCGGATGCCGCCGACGGAGCGGTGGCCCTTGAGTCCGATCATGCCGGCGGCCTTGGCTTCGTCGAGGAACTTCGCTTCGAGCTCTTCGGACGGAAGGCGGAAGACGACGTTCATCTTGGAACGGCTGCAGGGGCAGACGGGGTTGCGGAAGTATCCGTCGGAGCCGTCGATGGCGGCGTAGAGGGTTTCGGCTTTCTTGTTGTTGATCCCTTCGAGGACTTCGAGGCCGCCCATTTCCTTCACCCAGTCGGTGATGAGGCCGAAGATGTAGATGCCGAACGTCGGCGGGGTGTTGAAGAGGGAGTTGTTGTCGATGTAGGTCGCGTAGCGGAGCATGGTCGGCACGTTCGCCGGAGTGCGTTCCACGAGGTCCTTGCGGATGATGACCACTGCCATGCCGCTGGGGCCGAGGTTCTTCTGCGCGCCGCCGTAGATCATGGCGAACTTGGAGACATCGACCTTGCGGGACATGATGTCGCTGGACATGTCGGCGAGCATCGGGACGTTGGCGGGGCAGTTCGGGAACGCCTGGTACTGCGTGCCGTAGATGGTGTTGTTGGAGGTGATGTGGAAGAACGCGGCGTCCTCGTCGATCTTCATTTCATCGACGGCGGGAATGCGGGTGTATTTTTCTTCCTTGCTGGAGGCGATGACTTTCACGTCGCCGAAGAGCTTGGCTTCCTTGATGGCCTTGCTGGACCACGTGCCGGTATCGGCGAATTCCATCGGCTTGCCGGCGATCGCGAGGTTCATCGGGATCATGGCGAACTGCATGCTCGCGCCGCCCTGGATGAAAACGACCGCGTGGGTGTCCGGAACGCCCATGATCTCCTTGAAATTGGAGATCGCCCGCTCAAGGATCTCATCGAAGAGTTTGTGGCGGTGGGAATGCTCCATGATGCCGCATCCGCTGCCCTTGTAGTCGCAGAATTCCTTCTGGGCTTTTTCCATGACTGCCTGCGGGATCATCGCCGGACCGGCGTTGAAATTGAAAACTTTCATCGTTCTCTGCTCCTGTTGAAAGGTTGAGTTGGTGGACGTTACGTTTCAAAAAAGGTAAGATATAATATATCATGCGCACGCGCAGAGTTCAAGGAGAAAACGTCCGAAACATAAAAGAAAATTCAGAAAAAAAAGCCGGGAAAACATGTCCTGTGGTTTGAAAAAGTAAATGCACGGGAAGGAAAAAGGCAGGGTGCGTTTAGTCTGACAAAGGGATGGTGTGCGTTTAGTATGACAGAAAAGGGAAGAGCGTTTAGTTTGACACAAGAGTTTCCGGA
>Ga0310690_10002684_pt1 | contig 28375 bp, 26 predicted proteins | sample AusTroGonzalo_MG_2_FD_207661 | JGI IMG/M metagenome (GOLD analysis project Ga0310690, IMG submission 207661) | Bovine rumen microbial communities from tropical cattle in Woodstock, Queensland, Australia - Gonzalo_04 (v2) (version 2) | ecosystem: Host-associated > Mammals > Digestive system >...
ATTGTGCCAACAGTATTGGCATTAGTGCCATATTCTTTAAAACATAATTCAGCAAGAATAACTGTATTGTCTGGCCAATTATCCATTTCTGCACAAAGATGTGGTAATTTAGCTGTGTAATCGCCATAAACTCCGGTGACTTTGCTAATACTACGACTTCTAATTAAATTATTGCCTTTTGAATAATGAATAAACATACCCCAATCACCATCATGTTTCTCAGTAGCGATATAAAGTCTGTCTTTATCGTTTATCATGTCATTACGCTTTTGTGATGGATCTTCATTATTATAGTATTTCATTGGCTCCATCATAGCGAAATCTTTAATAGTTCTCATAATTATCTATACTTAGCTTGTAAAAAAGCAATAATTGCACAGAAATTAAAAAAGCACAATACAATTCCGAGTTCAATTAATACTTTTAACATACTTTTATCCTTTCTTAATCTATATAATTATATTAAAGTTTTTTGGATTAGTCAATAAAAAAGACATCTTATGATGTCTTTAATTTTATGATTGTTTTTTTGTTAGTTTTATGATAAGAAAACTTTGTCCAGAAACAGCATAAGGAGAAATATTAGAAATAGATCTTCAAAAATAAGGAGCTCAATTAGAAACATCATCACCTCAAACCGCATAAGCAAGAGCTAATGATGTATTTTGAGAAAAATTATTACCAGTTATAGATACTCCAGGCATTGGATTTAAATACACATTTAATGGAATGTTAATATATCTATATCCAACAACCCTACCTACTCAAGAAGGTTTTTCTCATCCACTAGGAGGGTCAGATTCATATAAAACATTTCATGTTGAGTTATCCGCTATAATTTCTATTAAATTACAGATATGACTTGAATATTTAGATGAACTTGTATTCTTTAAAGAAATTGAAAAAATTTCTGTAGTCATTTTAACTGCAGCATTCAATGAATTAATTTCAATATAATTATGAAAGAAATTACTATCATCAGGTAATCTACTAACAGTATATTCAGGAGAATCCCATCCACTCGCATTTAAGGTTTCAGTTGTAGTGTCGATAGATGTTGAACATAAGCTATTAAAAATATCTGTTTCCAAACTTGTTCATTGATCTGATGAAATTAAATTAGTGCCTCTTGTTTTATAATAATAAAAGCCACCACTGTTTCTATTTGTTGTAAATTTTATTTTAGAATTTGCACCATAATATCTTTTACCTCAATTCCAGTCACCTTCTCTACTTGTTTCTGAAATTGAACATCCATTATCTGAAATATCTAAAGAATAATTCGCGCTCCATTTAATAATATAAAACTCATCTCCATTAGTTAAAGAAGATGTTTTTACTACAGAATTATCTCTTAGTACTCTAATATTATTGTTATTAATATCATAAGTATATCCAACATATCGCATACCTTCATCTGATCAAATCTCAGGCTGTCAATCAATAAATTGTCAATTATCTTCCTGTTTACTTTTTAATCCAGAAGGAGTACTTTTATATCTAAAATTATTATTATTATCTCTATCAATACTAGGCATTCCAGCAGCATTAATGCGGCGCATACCTCTACTTGATCCGCCACTTTGTCCTATATAATAGTTTGGAATAGAATAATGTTTAATATTACTTCATCCCCATTTTGCTGAATCAGAAATTTTTATTCCACCGACACTAGTTTTATCATTCTTTTCTCATCCAGAAGCATCTGTATCATCTGTTAATAAATCAGCATATTTTAAATAACTAACTCCATTAACTCTATATGCCATATTACTAGCAATATTTGTTTGATAATTTATTTCATAAATAAACCTGTCTTCATTAGCTGGACAAGTAATAATATTAGAATTTGCTTCATAGGCATAATAATATGGCGAAGTGGTAACGTAATACTTAACTTTGCATTTATTATTTCCATTATTAAAAGTAAAAGTAATACTACCACTACCTTTTATTCTAAAGTATGTGTCACCATTTGGAGTATATCTATAAATTCAGAGACTGACATTACCGCTGTAAGATAGACTGCATTGTGCTAAAGATAAAAAATCATTGTATAATAAATCATTATGAATTGTTAAAGAATTAGAAGCATAAGTAGCAATTTCATATTCTTGTCTTTGTATACTTCTGTCTACAGTATAATATTTTAAAAACAAGTCGCTCATATCTGGGCCACTTTGTTGTCCACAAAAATCATGCCAAATATATGTATCTGCCATAGCAATTCTACCTCATATATATATTAAACAATAATTCAAATTGTTGCCAGTTTATGACAAACAGTTTATTTTTTGCTCTAGTTAAAGCAACGTAAGCAATATTTAAATCTTCAATACATCCAATCGTTGTATCAATAACTAAAACATTATCATATTCAAGTCCTTTTGCTTGGTGAATTGTAGAAACATCAAAGTAACCTAAATCACTTATATACTTAACTTGTTTATTTGTTCGGCAAAGTATCATTGGTCTATCAGACATAAAATCTTTAAACTCTTCAAGCAAATTAATGCGGCGTTCATCGTCCTCACCTTGTAATCGGATACTTCTACCAAAAGGATTAACAATAATAATTGAGCCACCATAACCGCGCACGCATTTAATTGAACTTGGTCTCTTTCACATTACTTCTGAGATATAACATTTTTCTTCATCAAGCGCAGTTTCACGATGAGTTAAATAAACAGTAGTTGCATAATCAATTATTTCTTGATAACTTCTGTAATTATATGCTAATTTAAACTCTTCAAAACCAGTAGTTTTTTGGAAGACCTCACCATCGGCACCTCTAAATGCGAAAATACTTTGCCAACTATCTCCAACAAAGAATTTCTTTCTTGCATTAACTTTTGTGAATAGCTCAAATTGTACTTCATCGACATCTTGGTATTCATCGACAAAAAGCGCATCAATATTGTTTATTTCTTCATCAAAAGTATTTAAAACATTATAAAGGTATAAAGGATAATCTGTAAAGTCATATAATAGATTATCTCTTTTATATTTAATATATCTACCTTCAAGCGCAACCAATGTTCTCTTGAAAGTATCTTTAATATCCATATTCTTATTTCCCATAATAAAGGAATAGAGTATATCAATATTTATATTTTTAATTTTAGAATAAATTATATATTCAGCAACGAGTTCTCTTAAAATTTCTTTAATCTTTCCCTCTTGCAAAATTTCTACTTTAAAGCCATATTTAATCGCGAAATCATTTAGCAAAGTTCTGGCTCATACATGGATAGTTGTGACATTAATATCAAAAATGCCCATTTCTTGTAAACGTTCTTCCATTTCCGCACGAGCCGCGCGAGTATATGTAATAGCACAAATCTTATCGTTTAAATAATTATATCTATAATTTGCAATAGCATTGATTAAACTAGTAGTTTTACCTGACCCCGCAGGAGCGCGCAATAAAATATTCTCATTATCTGACACTACTGCCTTATATTGAGAATCATCTAAACCATCTAGTTTTAATTCAAAGTTATTAGCTCTAATTATTTCCATCTATACTTTCTCTATACTTTGCTTCGATTTCTTCTAAATGTGGATCTGTTTTTAAATAAGCGGACAAAAAGTCTGCGGTCGCAATTTTATTATGTAAAGCCATAGTTGAATCCGCATTAGTATACATATCCATTACTTTTTCTTCTAATGTTTTTTCACCTTTAATAAGTTCTCTAATTTTGTCCATAAACTTATCTTCATAAGGTAAATCTTCATCTAAGTCTTGAATATTAAAAACTATATCAAACTTATATTTTTTCGGCATATTTCCAAAAACAATCATATCATCTTTTGCTCTTTCTGCTGTTTCATAAAGACGTTCTGCGGCTAAAATACTATCGAACACCGCATAAGTCCAATTAGGAGCAATTTTTGTAGTAATTAAATACTGCATAAAAAACGGCATAGTAAAACATCTATCCTTAGCATAGGAGTCAAGTGAATGATAAATTGCTGAAGCAATATATACATTCTTTTCATCTAATGGCATTAATACTAAAATTTTCATTACATCTCCAACTTCACGCGTTCACGTACTGCAAGTAAGTCCGCGTAATTATTCCATTTATTATCTGCATGACCTTTGACACGCACAATTTCCAAACTAAACTTTTCTTTTAATTTAATATAAAGTGCGACAACACGTTTCCAAAGGTCTTGATTTTTAACATCTTGTCTATCGGCAGTTTTTCAGCCATTTTTAAGCCAAGTTGAATACCACTTTTCGTTGAAGGTTCTTTCTACATAAGCACTATCTGTATAAATAATTACTTTTGTATGTCCTGTTTCAATTGTGTCCGCCAACTCAAGCGCACCTAAAAATGCTGTAATTTCCATGCGATTATTCGTAGAGTATGGTTCATATCCACTACACTCATGAATAATCATTTCATCTTCAATACAGACACAGGCTCAACCACCCATCTGACTTTTTGATGAGTAGGCACCATCAACGTAGAATTCAACTGTTCTATTAGGCATCGTTTTCTAACTCCGATATTTCGTGTATAAATTCTCTTACTTCTTCTGTTCGTTTTTCATCAAACATAACATAAACTAAGTCTTTATACTTAATTGTTAAGTTAAATTGATTCAAATAAGTATCAAAATTAATTGCCTTCTTCAATGAGCTTAAACTTACCTTAGCTACCTTTAATTTTTCAGGAACATCCAAATGATATTCACGTGGACGTCCGTTTTCAGTACAGAGTAATCTTAAAAGTTCAACTGAACCAACATTAATAACAGAGAGAAAATTCTCCGCATCTTCAGGTAAAGCTGGTCCTTGACCATCAATAATGATTTCAAAATTAACAGGTGTATCTTTATGAGATTCCTTGGCTAAACTAATAAGTTCAATGATTGCATCATCTAAAATTGTTCTAGTTTTGGCTACGCTTAATTCAGTGATGTCAGGCACATTGTAGGTAAATGTTTCAAAGTGAAACTCTTTTTTAATATCTAGGTTTTTTAAATCTACAAAATACATAATTATTTCTCCTGTTGCTCTATCTTTTTAAGATAGGTAAAAACTGCAACTTCAGCTCATACGTCAGAAAAAGCATTATGAGCATTATGGATGTAGTAACCCGCGTCTTCACTTACATCTGATAAAGTTAATTGTTCAGTTCTTCCAAGGATGCGGCGTGCATTAGTAAATGTACAGAAACCGTCAATAGGAAGTCCTTTAGAGTTGCGGAAAAAAATGCCGTTTTCTTCTAAAATAATGCGGTCATTTTTAAGTCCGTGACTAACTAAAAGTGTATCATCTAAATCAATTTGATCAATTAACGTATCTTCTAAAAGTAGAACTAAATCTTTTAATGGTATTCCATTTTCAGCAAGAAAATTATTGGTAATTGATGTATACTCCATAAAAGGATAGCATACTTGACCAGTAATATATTGATTATAACTGCGCATTAGTTGATATGTTTCTGTATCAACTCTCTTGAATAGTAAGCCCGCGAATTGAACTAGCTGTGATTTTTCTTTTGTGCTTACGAATTCCAAGTCAATGAACAGGAGATATTTATGATTTTCATTATATGCTTTGATTATCATTAATAAAATTCCTTTCTACTTTCTTTTATATTATAGCTATCAAAATTAGACTTGTCCAAAATGAAAAAATAAAAAGACTTTCCAGATAGGAAAGTCTATCTCAGTTTAATAGTTAATTTAATTAAAATGGCCAGTGATTAAACATGAAATCAAACAAAGAATTTGCATTGTTGATTGTTGTGTGGAAATGACCGTAGTCTTTAAGGAAGGCATCAAGAAGTTCAACATATTTATTATAAGCATCTTCAACTTCTTTTGCTCTAGCAGAACGTTCTTCACGTTTTGCTTTTTCTTCCGCTTCACGTTTAACTAATGCTTTTTCAGCATCGTGAAGATCTTTTTCGGTATCATAAAGTTTCTTTGTTTTGTCTGAGTAATATTTCATACTTTCTAACCTCCGTATAAAATGATTTATTGAGCATCCTGTTGCTCAAGTCGGCCTGAGACACACCGGCTATTTAATTCTGTCTTTTGTATTTTGATTTAATGTATACCAACCTTCAGTAGAATAAAGATTATATACATCATTAAAGAATTTTTCATATTGCGGCGCAATTGCTTCAAAGCGATAATCTTCTCCACGTTTGCGGCAATCAATAGGTTTAATTTTATTCTCTAAACAGTTTAACGCAGCATTAACGAAATCGTCAAATACACGACATCTATAACCTGTTACACCTTCAATATTTACTTCTGGGAATGCTCCCCAGTCAGTAGTGATAATTGGAGTTCCACAAAGTAATGACTCAACTTGAACATAACCAAATGGTTCCATATAGCGTGAAGCAACGAATGTCGCAACAGCACCTTTAAATAAGTCTGTTCTTTGTTTTTTATTACAATGACCAACGAACTCAACAAAATCAGGCCACTGGTAGTTTGCGTAGAAATCGGTTGGTTGTCCCGCAACCTTTAGTTTAGCACCAATTTTTCTACAAACATCCATAGCAATGTTCACGCCTTTATGGTCACCAATACGACCTAAGAAGGCAAAGTAAACATTGTCACCTTTTGTTCTGTCTCTCCAATTGTATTCAAAATCTTCTAAATCAAAAAAAGGAGGGATTACAACTCTATAAAAAGACGGTTGTAAATGGTTATTATCTAAACCCGCTTGAAGAGTCATCATCATATATGACTCATAAATGCGGATATCAGTATATGCCGCATCGACATATCCAATACCAGGTTCAATAGAGATTAAATCAGGAAAAGCGTCACTAATTGGCTTTTGTCCGATACCCCAGAATGGAAGGATTATATCTAGTGGTTGTTTTCTTTTGGAGATTTCTGCGATAGTATTTTTAATATATACATCGTATGCGGGATAATTTACGCCATAAATATAAAGATCTTTATGTAAATCATTTACACCATAAGATTCTTTAAAAGTTTTATCATCTAAAACGACTACATTTTCATCACACTCTGGATTAGAACCTTCGACGCCATAATGAATAATGTAATGACCACGTTCATGCATCATCTTACAAAATTGTAATGCTTTTTGCGTGAATGCACAAGCAGTATAGTCTGTATTAGTTCTTGTATGTGGCAATCCTAATACATGTATTCTAAATTTTCGCATAATACTCCTTTCTCTTCGGTGAATCTTTTTTGATGGCAGGGCGTGTAGGACTCGAACCCACACCTACCGCTTTGGACACGGAATCTTTACGGTTTTGCTTACTACTATAGTTTTCACTACCATTTCTGTTTGTAGTCTGGACTATGCCTTCATCTGTTCTAGATGGACGATTATAGTCTCTGCACGTTCTCTTTCGAGCTTCGCTCAACGTTATCATTTTAAAGACTTCATTGAATTTACGTCATTCTTTCAATAATCCCTTATTGAAAGCTCCAAGTTGAAGACCGTTGTGCTGCCATTACACTAACGCCCTAATTTTCTTTTCAAATTGAACCATGATATGGTTCTTGGTTTTTAATTGCACGAATTAATCCACCACGGCTATTGCGACTAAGTCCAAGAAATTCAGCCGCATCACCTTTACATTCAAAGATGTTAATAAGATTTCCTTCTAAATCATATTGATTAATACTCTTTTTACCTGTATAGTTAGATTCTATAGTATCAAGAAAATCTACAAGTTTATAACTAAAACGTAATCTACGTCCTTGTGCATCATATGCACTTTTTCTCTGACCAACGCATATTTTTTGTAATAACGCTTGATCTATACTAAGAATTCGAGATGCCTCTCTTCCAGAAATATATCATTCATCTAAATAATTTCCATTAAAATCATAACAATATACTACTTTTTGTTTTTTCTCATAACCAGGATTATCTCCGCCAGTAGTTTCATTATAACCTAAGTTATAACTATTATATTGTTGAATATATTGTTTTTCATCTTCATAACGAGTATCATTATTAACTTCTGCTATTACTTCAAATCAAAATACATTCTCACCATATTTATTAAAAGCACGTTGTAACTTATTACTATGATGTTTGTTATGACGTAAATCAGTTAAATGACGACTTCATCGCTCTTCAGGATTTAATGTTTCACCAATATAAACTTTATGATTTATATTATTTTCAATCTTATAAATAAATGCCATATTCCTTATCTCTATAAATATTATAGAAAAATTTTTTAAGAAATACAAGATTTATTGAAGACCAATGTGTTAAAAATCTACTTTTCAAATTGACTTTTTTCAGGAAATTTACTTTCTAAAAAGGCCACAAGGTTTTTCTGTGCCTGCACAAAATCCCTATTTGAATTCGCAGTATCATTAAAACAAACCATTTCTTTATTTTCATATATTTTATAATTCATGCGGGCAGTTATCTCCGCATAGCAAGAATTTTTATAAACACGACTATCTAATATACCATAGCCAGTATATTTCATCGCATCAATATATAAAAGTGAAGGAATTACATTTTTAGGATGTCTAAATCTAGAAACCTTCATTTTATCATAAATTTCCGCATAATATTTACTCATGAAATCTATTTCAAATGATTTTACCCTTCCATCTGGCAAATGACTATAATGATGGAAAGATGGCATGGTTCTTTTAGTAATGTATTTTTCAATAAAACTATTGTTATTTGAAATTATACGGGATCAAGTACCATTTCCATTACTTCAATTCTTTGTGCGGCTTCCTTTCATACCTTGATGAATTTTACCATTCTTAAAGAATAAATCATTAGGAATAGGATTTAAGAAATAGAAATCATCATTACATACAATAAAGAAATTACTTAAATCAGGTATTCTATAATAGAAAGTTTCTATTGTTAATGTGCTAAAAGTCGGCAATAGTTCCGCAGGAATAAACTCATCATGGTAAACGATGCGGAGTTTTGGACATTCTCTATTAATTCATTCAGGTACTTGACTTTCTCTTTGAACAACAAGAAAAACTTTATTAACCCAAGGACAATTTTTTTCTACGCCTCTAAATCAATATTTAAAGACACCTCAATCACGAGTTCTTTCTTTTCCAAAGGCTTGTTTATTTTCCGCCTTTTGAATTTTTTCTGCAATTTCTTGGTCTTGATAGTATTCAAAGTCCTTTTGTCATGCGGGATCATTTTCATCTACCCAAGGCACAATAATATCTATCTTGTCATTTGTATTACAAGTCTCTAATAATTTAGGTGTTTCTTCAATTACCTTAATTTGTTTTTGAATTGGTGCAACTTCATCAATCTTAAAATCAAGAAGTGCATCAATTGACATGTTTTTATCATCAATATAGAAGTCCGCATTAGGTTTACCAAACCACAATTCATCATATTCAACATGATTTGCATCTAATCATTTACGAGTAATTTCATCATATTTGGCAATTCGTTCTTCTATTGTCTTACAACTTTTTCCGCCACGAGCAGTAGAAAGAATAACTTTTCAGCCCGCATCATGGAAAGCATTGATTTTCGCAATAACTTGTTTGTCTGGTAAAGAATGTTCAAAATCTCTATCTTTTGTAAAAGCAATAGTATTATCTATATCAACACAAAGTGTCTTAAAATGCTCTTGTTCACCTAATCATGCTTTCTCTACTGTCGTAGAAATCTTTGGTGTGCGGTCAATAAAGACAACTTTAGTTTTTTGAGATATATGTTTAACATCATCATACTCGCGGTATTCAGCACCGCAAGCAAAAATGTCCGCATACTTTATATAAATAAATTTATCCGCTTGTCTATATAGAGGTACGACTTCATCAACATATTTTAAACTCATGAGAATTTCTTTACGTTCTTCATAAGAATAAAAAGGAGTTTTTCCTTCTGGTGTGACATTTACGCCAACAATTAAATAATCCCCGAGAGCTTTTGCCCTGCGGAGAAAACTAATATGTCCATAGTGTAATATGTCGAATGTTCCAGTAGTAAAAACCTTCTTCATTAACTAGATCTCCTATATTTTCTCACTCTATAATGCGGTTTTCTCTCTTTTCTACGCTTGTAAGGTACTCAACCTTGATTATATCCATTTGGCTCCATTGAACCGCACTTCTCGATTCAAGCCTTTTCTCGCTCATTAAGCTGTGTTAAACCGCATCACTCAACTACATCAAAGCGGAAACCTTTATTAGATTTATTTCAATCTTTTTGCATCTGCTCATTTGGATGCCTATTGCGACGCAAGGCGGAAAAATGTTCCGCCTCACGTTCGTAAACATTTTTAGATTGACCTATATAACACTTTCCATTAGTTTGATTAGTTATTTTATATATCCCGGAAAGTGGTCGTGTCATAATTAATGGTTAAGCTTGATAACGACAGTCCAAGTTTCTGGTCTGACGATTTCGCCGGCCTTGTTAATCTTTCCGGCTTTATATTTCTTAGTTGCAGCAGCGAATAATGGATTTTGACGGGCGTCATTAATCTTTTCATCTGCATCACTTTCATCATCAAAGACGAATGTTTCTTTTGTTTCAACAACAACCATATGTCCGATTGTGTCATCTTCTGATTTACATTCAAATTTGGTTAAATTAGAACCAAGACTTTGAACATAAGCTGGTAAGTTTTCTAATGTCATAGTTTAATTTTTCCTTTCATAACTTATTAAATTAGTATAAAAAAATTTTTTATTTTTGTCGAAATTAAAAAACCAGTTAATGCTGGTTTTTTAGAGAGTTATTAAACTTAATAATTTCTTTAAGAAGTTTTGCGTCCGCTCAGTTCGCTATAGCAGGAACATCTTTATTCAAACAATGACTTGATCAATAAGGATGGTCACTATATATAAATGTATGAGAAGGATTTATACGTGGATCAAGAATAAACAATTCTCTTAATTCCTCATAGTTCACACCAATTGTGTTCGCTATTTCATAAAATTGCCCGCAGAAACTTACCTTTGTAGCAAGTCAAGCATTTTCCATATACTTAACTAATTCTGCTGTTTTTGCATCTACGATGCGGAAAGAATGTGTGGCATCATAAACATTTTGTAGCAATTGTTGAACTTTACAACAGAGGTCTTTGCGGCCGCCAAGGATAGTAAAGTTAAAATCAAAGTTATTACAATGCTGTGTGCCGCCATAATATTCAGGACTAAAGATAACATTTTTGCCGCTCAATTTGGCGAATTCATCTGTTGTTCCAGGTAGTACGGTAGACTTGATAACGAAAATATCTGCATTATTTTCTTTAATTGCATTTAGTACTTCTGTTGTGTCACAATCTTCTTTTTTAGTAAGAGGAGTATCTACACAAATAAAAGCAAAATCATACTTAATGTCTGACTTTTGCATATAATTTTCTTTATATTTATCATAAATATCTGGATTTAAGGACTTGAGTTCTCGATGAAGATTATGTCCTACGGTTCCATAGCCGATAATTAAAACTTTTTGCATAATGACTCCTTAATCTTTTGTTAGATATAATTTTATTTTTGATTGCATTATTTCATGAAACATTTTACAATCTATATTTTTCATAAAAACTTCTTTTCCAAGTGCTTTAATCATTATAGAAAGTTCTCAATATAAAGCCTTTTTAATTGCTAAACGAGATTGTGGATAGTGATTCCAAATAAATGAGGCACTCTCTTTTAAGACAGAAGCTCTAAACTTATAATATTCTAAGCCTTTACTTGTTGTCTCTGCGCCCATACTTTTTAAATGTCTTCGATAATGAACCAATGGGGTTTTAATTTGAACTACTTTATCTGCTTTATCAAAGATTTTATACATAACAGAAATGTCACTTAAAGCTATTTGGTCTTTAAATACAATATCTTTATAAAGTTCTTTCTTAATTAATTTATTTCACATAAAAGAAGAACAACTACTAAGATATATTAAATTCATTTTAAAGAAACTAAATTCTTCTAAAAAAAGTGTATGTGTATCAAAATAATTATTTGCTGGTTCATCAGCCTTTTTATTTATATATTTATCATAATAACAAGTACTAATATCTGCACCAGTATCTATTAAAACATTATATAATAACTGAAGCCAACAAGGATACGCGCTATCATCACTATCTAAAAAGATAATATAATTACCTGACACATTAGCCAAGCCAAGATTTTTAGCAAGTGGAAAACCAATATGCTCTGATGATATTAACTTAAAGCGACTATCTTCATCTTGAAATTTCTTGGCTATTACTTCACTACCATCTGTCGAGCCATCATTTATCATTAAAACTTCAAAATTTTTATAAGTTTGATTTTTAATAGATTGAAGACATTCTTCTAAAAAATCTTCACGATTATAAAAAGTTACAATAACCGATATTAATTCTTCCATAATATCTCCTTTAAATTAGTATATAAAAAAACTTTGAACTAATCAAAGTTCAAAGTTTTAATTTTAGTTTAATTAATTAAGCAGTTCTTGTAGCGGTAAATGAATATTGATTTCCTAAAGAATCTTCAACAGTAAAACTTACAGATCCTCCTACTTCAAGTTCAAGCATATCATTATACCACTCTTCTTCTCTAAGTTCCGTCGGACCAGATCCGATAAATGGACGATAAAGCTTTGATTCATCGAGATCTAATTCACTAGCATAATGATCATATATACTATAAATGCCTGGATCCATCTCTCCCATATCAGAAAACTCACTACCACCATTATAATAGTAAGTGTGATAGCTTTCTAAATATTTATTACTTAAATAGTCACTGCCATCAAAGTAATATACACCTTCACCTTCAGTTAAAACTTCATAATATTGAGCACTACTACCAAAATAGTAGAAGCTTTCTGTTTGTATTCCTGCATCAGTTAAGCCATTAGATTCTGTATAAAGATAGAAAGTTTCATCAACGAATTCAGGAAGATCTAATGTTTCAAAACTACTGCCACCTTGATAAATATAAACACTTCCATTGTCTAATGACTTTAGTTCAGGCATATTATTTCAATTAAAATAATATACTCCATCAGAACTTGTATCGTTTAAGCGAAGTTCATCTTCATAAAAGGTATAATTACCTCTCTCATATACGGATTGCTCTGTAAATCCATTTGTACTATCATATTGATAAATATGTGTATCTTCAAATTGTTGTAATTCTGGGAAATTGTAAGAATTAAACAAATAATAGTCGCCATCTGTACGTAGAATTTCGTTTTGTGTTAAATTACCATTATACATGGTATAGTTGCCATTTTCAGCAGGACCACCTGCAACGTCGACATCTACATAAGCATATTCAGTAATATCGTATTCACCATTTTCGCTAGCATAATATGTTCCTTCTGGGGTAATACCAGTAGAAATAGCTTCAATTTCATCAGCAAAGTCACGAGGACAAATTGCTTCTTGGCTGCCAGTTTTTCCGCGAATGGCATCTGCAGTATCTTGTAATACTGCTCTTAAATTATTTTCGCTTCTTGCCATAACTAGAATTCTCCATTGATTTCATTACCAATAGCAGTATCAACATATTCAGTTGTGGCATAAAGACTTAAATCTTGTCCGCCGATTTGGACATAGACAGAACCAGATCATCTATATGTATAGCCAGTATCTAAGGCAACATAGATTTTACCTTTTTCGCCTTCACTTGGGAAAGCTGAGCTAGATGCGGCCTCAATAACGTCATCAACATAAGAAGGTAATTGGTCTGCCGGGACTTTTCCATCGACAAGGTCGGCTTTTCCGCTGATGGCTTGACCATTAATATTGCCGTCATTATCGACTAAGTCATTGATTTTGTCAGGATAAAGTGCGTTTGTATATTTACCCATTAAAATTACCTCCAGTGGTAAAAAATATACCACATTTATTTATATAATTATAAGTTTTTATTTGTCTTTTAGCAATTTTATGCGATTTTTGATACGTAAAAAAAGAAGAGCCGTGCTCTTCTTCAACATAAGAACAAAGTCCCTTGCTGAGGACTTTCAATCGCAGCAACAATTGAGCTTATGTTTAACATATAATTATAAAAAACTTTTATATAGTTGTCAAGGCTATTTCCCGCTACTTCCTAATTTTCCTTCGCCTCGTTCAGTAATTTTTTCCGCTTCTCATTCTTCAGCAGTAAGTTCTCTACTATAAACATCTGGTTGCGGAATTAGTACGAGTTGAGCAATAGCTTTTGATGTAGGATAAACTAAATAATCAATTACATCAACCAATATAGTTTGATAAACAGCCAATACTACTCCATCGGAATTTTTATGGGTTACCATCTGTGTTTCTTGATGTTTATGAATTCCTGGTTCTTCGGTATTAGTAAACTTAACAGGATATGGATTATCATTATTTAAACAAATAAAAATCTCTCCACGATAACCATTATCCACAACACCGCAATGAATATGCAACCCTTTGCTGCCCGTTGAGCCGCGGTCTTCGGCACGTAACCATCAACCTGGTTCAACTACTGCGGCTAAACCTGTTGAGAATAGATGTTGAGAATGCGGCGCTAAAGTGACGTCTTCTTCGATAGTATATATATCAAACCCAGCATTTTCATTACACTTTGTTGGAATAATTGCATTTGGTTTTAATTTATATCAACCAAGATGAATTGGTGTTAATTCGGCAAAAATTCTCTTGCCATTTGTATAAAGATCTCCTAACATAAAATCTCCTTTTACTATCATAAATAAGATGGAATAATTATATTATTTTGTTCTAATGATTCGACTTTATTAATATACTCTTCACTTCATTCATAAGTTCATGCATTATCACTAAAATCTTGTTGAAAGGTTACTTTATAACGATCTGTATCAGTATTATATTCACCTTCTAATAAATATCTATTTTTTTCTAATCTTCATTTTGTAATTGCTATTTCATAGAATTGTGAAAAATTGAATAATTTAATTCCATTATCTTGATAAAGTTCTTGTAAACGTTCTCTTAAAGTTACTGATGGTTTTGTATTTCCTAAACTTTTTGTTGCTATGGATAAGTAATGTTTAAAAATATCATAAATACATTCACTAACTATACGATTTAATCCGCTTTCATTGCTTCCTTGACGACCACTGGTATGATTGACTGGAATACCAGGAACGTTTTGCATTAATGTCGTATATCATAATGGTTTCTTTGTAGGTATATATTGTACTAAATCTGTTCTTTTAATATCAAATGTTTTATGATAAACAATTTTATTACTAGTATCTTCTTTTTTAAAACCAGGAACACCATGAACAGTATAATTAACTATTTTTCCAAAATCTTTATTAAACATATCCATTAAATCATTAATTGTTTTTATTTTAATACGTTCATCTATTCATTTTACCAATTTGTCTGTTGTTAATTTTATTAAATTATTATTATCAATGGCAGAGACTTTTGTTTCTTTAAAGATTTTTGTATTAATAGTTTGAGTAATTTTATTAATTTGTTGTTTGATTTTTGTATTATTAAGTTTTTTAGTTTTAAAATATTCTAATACTATTCCCTCTAAAAAAGGTATATTATTAAGAATATTTTTTTGAATAGCAAAAGAACATGCTCTTAATACTAAAAATTTTTCTGGACTAAATAATTTTTTAAGTGCAACATCTTTAGAATCATGTCAATATAATCTGACTTCATTTAAATTTGCAGTAGAGTAGTCTTTTTTAGTTAATGCAAATTCATTTTCAAATCTTGTAACTCAAGATGCATCATCGAGTTTTCAAACCAAATTACCTTGTCCACCAGTTGCAATATTACCACTTGATAAATCGCCATTATGTGAAATAATATGTAAAATTTCTGCGGCATCTAATTTTTGTGTCTCATTTTCTATTTCTCAACCTTCTGCTCTCATTTCGTCATAAATTTTAGGAAGTATACCATAATTTATATCATCATATACACCAAACATAACACCAGAAGCAGTAGCATCTCTAATTAATTTTTCAGAACCATAAAAAGGACCTTTTTTCTGACCATATGCTATTTGTAAATGTTCTAGCATACGTCCATAAGGTCTACCATTATCTAATTTAGTACTTCCTTGACCGATATAACTACCAGCACCAGAAGATAAATTGATAGTTTTTGTATTAGGTAATCAAATATAGTAAATATATCCCATACTATTTAATTATATATAAAAAAAGGCAAGAAATCAATCTTGCCATTTATTTTTTCTTAATACCTAGCGTGAAACTTGAAAATTCACACCATTCGCGCCGTTTCGCCGGACACTTAAGGTCTACGTGCGTGCCAACTCTCCCGTTCACCCGCATTTCGAGAAGGCCTTGGGTTCCCCTTATCCTACCACGAATCGGGCCCTCACCTTACTAGGTAAATAATTATACACTTGCTGCGGCAGAATAACAAATTTGTTTTTCTGGTAATAAATTATTCACCATTAAATAACGAGCATCTTTACCAATTTTTCCCGCTTTAACTGAACCAATAATAAAATCATTCCAAAGCATAGTATCATGATACATACCATATCTATACATATCTTTTCGTGCGGTCCAATATGCCATTCTCATTTTATTCGGTGGTAATTTAATTAAATCTATATAAGTATTTATAAGATAATAAATAAAGTTTACATACGAATTTCTTCGCTTAATTATCTCTTGAATATCATCTTGTTCTGTTGGTTCAAATTCTTTAAGCTGACAAACAAAAAAACTAAAGAAAATATCAATAAGAATAGTTTGTGGTAAACCAGGATTTTTTGGATCAATAGCATATACATTATCAATAACAGATTTATTACAAGTAACGTAGTCTTGATAGTTCCAATAAAGATAATCTTTCTTTTCTCTTGTCCATTGTGCAGTTACACTTTGCGGATTTTTACACCATAAGTAAGTAAAATAATGACAATGTAATTGTTCTTGCGGCGCACTTAATAAAGCAACCATGTTTCCAAAATATGTATCTTCAAAACTTCTTAATCCTGGAATAAATCTAATATTATATTGTTCTAAAAATGAACGGCGGAAGACTTTTCCATGTAACCAAATAGCAGAGGGTGAGTCGTGTCTAATTAAGTCATAGCCGTCTTCACTATACTGCTCTTCATAAAAGTCACTGTACATAATCTTCCATTCCATAGGACTGTTGTTGTTTTTCATAGCATTATATAAGTTAATCAATGCACAGCAGTCAAAGAAACGATCATCTGCATCACAAAACATAATTAATGGATTAGACGTATGGTCGATGCCCCATTGACGGGCATCTCCTCCACCACCATTTTGCGGAGTTTCAAGATATGTAATAGGAAAAGAAAATAACTTTAAAAAATCTTCAGATAATTTCATATCTGAATGGTCATTTACTATTGTAACATTGATGTACTTATTAAGGTTTACACCTATTTGATTTTCTAATGAAGTTAAAAGTGGTTTTATTTTCTTTTCGTCCTCATTGTATTGAGGGATAATGATGTCTAATTTTTCAAACATAAAATACTCCTTTAATTATTATAGAGAATTTTTTGTAAATGTGCAAGAAAAAAAGCATCCGAAGATGCTTTAATGCCGTTTAAGGCGAAAGGAGGAAGTTGATGGGTTAGAATAAGTGCACCATCAATGCCGTTTTAGGAGGCAATTACCTGTGACTGCTCTCGTTTAGTCACCAACGAATTGTTGTTAACGGAAACAATTAAACGAAGGTAATTCCTAACTATCGGAAGTGGTCACTCAGCTAACTCTTCTCACTCTTATTCTCAGGAAGAAGCTCATCCACTCCTGTTGCGGAGCCTGTTGTTAGGTTAGGAACTAGCGTCCTTTGAAAATTATCTTGTGCTGACCTTCGTCATACAACATTTATTAACAAGCATTCATTCGCACACATTCACTAGAGTCTGAGGGCAAGGGAGCGACCCAAGCACTTCTCCAATGGCACAAAGCGTAACAATGGAAGTAATCAATATACTTCAACTTTCACCGAGCTTCAGAATCTAATATAGGGGTCGATCTAATTATAGTGATCCGTATAACTCCTAAGCCATTATTTTTCGCTGTCTTTCGGCTACTCGAACAATCATTTCCCAGTTATAATCTATTACTAGACAATCAAGACACCGGCTTCCTTGAGGACCGCGCCAACTAGTTTCTCAGGCTAATCAACGTCAGGTGAGATGCATTACTGCAGAGCTACTTGTCACCGCTGGGCTACAGATTTTGCTTATGCTGTAGTTAACATATTGCACAACCAACTAGATCCTTGCTATTCCCAAAGTAGGTTTACCTATAAGTTTCCCGATAGGTTTTTTACTTACATTACAGTATCCCATAATGCTTTCATTCGCTAGTTAGCTCCAGGCGGTCCGCAAGACCATCTTCACCTGGTTGCAAAGATAATTTTCAAAGAACGAGCAGATGGTTCAGCACCTCGGGTGTCTGCTACACACCAGTATCCTTTTCGTGATACTAACTTAGTCTATTTAATGCACATCTATCTCCATGGTCAAGAAGGCTTTATATAAATAGACAGGAAGAACTAGGATGGTAGGCTTATGGTAGCTACCTCATATGAAGGACGGCATCCTATTGCCGACATACTTCAAGATGTATGTGTCCGACGTCATCAAGGGAGACGTACTACCCGTTGCTCGTTTAGTTTCGGAAGTATCCTACTTATCATCAGTGCCACATAAAGGCGACGAGTCTTGATACTGATGTTTGCTAGAGGGTAGCTGTACCCTCTGCTTCACCAATCAAAATTAATTAATTTTAATTGGAATAATTAATTATAGATTTTTTCTGATGGTTTGTCAAGAAAATTTTCACTTTTTTGGAAGGAATTTTTGAGAACTGAGGGCTCTCTTAAGGGTGAATTCCGTAACCTCCAAGGCGTTTCATTGACTTGAGAAACTAGTTGGCTAAAGCAAGGTTCTGTACAGACTTCCGCTTCACATTGTTTAAGCAATTGTCGTAGCAATGCCGCATATCGGAACAATTAGCAAATAGGCATTCACGACCTCTATGCTGCCCAAGAGGTAGGTCGGGTTTATAACTCCCAATAATTATAAGCATTCAAGATGCTTATATATAAGTATATATTATTTTTTAGCTTTAGTCAAAGATTTTTTCGCTTTTCTTTCAAGAATTTTTTCCGCGTGTTCTTTAACAGAAGTAAGGAATAAATCTTTTTCTCTGTTTGTCTTTAATAAAACAAACTCTGACCAAAGTTCATTAATGTCACTCTTGACACCGCGTGATGCAAGAGACAACGCAAATGACTCTTTATCATGATACTTTGTTAGCATACCAGCTTGACCCATATTGATGCGGCCAACTTTGCCATAATCATGCCATAGATGTCTTTTAGGACCGTGATTTTTGCGCAATCTTACTTTTACAGGTGCTGCGCTCACCTTACGTTTTACCGCCATTGTTTTTCTCCTTTAACTTATATATAAGTATAGTATATTTTAATCGGCTTTGCAAAAAGATTTTTGGCTTTAAATGTAATTTTCCCCGCGTGATTCAATCCCGTTTTTTGATAAATTTGATTTATTTAACTTTTCATATTAAAATTTTAATGTATAGGTAGAGGAACATCAGAAATGGCAAAAGAATATATATCTGTTATTCAAGGCGACACACTAGATGTTGTCTTAACTGTTCATAATCCCTATGAATTATCAATAGAAGAAGTTAAATTTATTTGTAAATCATTAGAGTTAGACAAAGTGATGTCACCAACTTTAGAACAAGGTGAAGATGGTGATGACTTATTTGTTCTTATGCTTACTCCTGAAGAAACTCAACCTTTATGAGTTGGCAATTGGAACTTCGATGTTATAGTAAAATTAGAAAGCGGCGAGATCTATACCGTAGTTCACGAAGGACAATTTGAAGTAATTCATAGAAAAGAAAATGATCAAGAGTAAAAATAATTTATCTGCGACAATTGGTCCAGGAAGAATTTCTGGACAAATGAAGCAAAACAATCTCGCTGCATCATTTGGTGGTAAAGGTGGAATTGTTATAAAAAACCATGCTTTACTTGATAATCTTGAATATTTAAAAAGCGGACATACAGGATTCGCTGGCATTGAGTTTGGTACTACTGCTGAATGAAATGCAAAACCAGGTTATCGTCCACCAGAGGGAATGTTAGTAGTTTACACTGATTATCAAACAAAAACAGACCCAGAAACTGGTGAAGTAATATATATTCCTAATTTCAAAATTGGGGATGGTAATGCTTATTTAGCAGATAAACCATTTATTGGTGATGATCTCAGAGATGCATTACAACAACATTTAGAGGATACCGGGATCCATCTTCAACCCGGAGAGCGTGAGTTCTGGAACAATAAACTAAATTATGTTGAACCAGAAACTGACTTATTAGAATTTACTAGAAATTAACTAGTAGGAGAGTATTATGGCGGCAACAAGTTTATATTATAATTTAGCCAAATTGGGTAGAGTTCAATTACCTAGTGGTAATGAATATGCTTTAATCGACTATAATGGTCGTGAACTCATCGCACCAATTTTTAGTACTGAAGCTAGCTACGAATCGGGTGATTATGTTCTTTATAGTGCAGATGGTTATGGTAGCGAATTATTCCGCTTCACATCTGACCATACAGCAGGAGCTTGGATAGGTACTGATGTCGAAAAAGTAAATGTTGGTAGTGAATTAAAACGCATTGAAAGTGCAGTTATTGGTGGTATCCACTATCGTGGTAAAACAACAACTCCACTTTATGATTTTGCGACTACTAACCCAATTACAATTAATAGTTCAAGTTATACTGCAGAACAAGGTGACATGGTCATCTTTGATCGTGCAAACTCATCTTCAGTAGTCAATTATGCAACTAATACAGCATATAGTGCACATACTTATCTTAAAAACGATAATTTATACTATATTACTACTGAAGCAATTACTGCAGGTGAAAACACATCTTTTACCGCAATTAGAAATAAAGTCGATGCTGTAAAAGGTGATCCAGAGTTCTTATTTGATGGAACATTATGGAATGAATTAGGTGGAGATGCAGATGCATTTGGTGCATTAGCATATAAAGATAGCGCAAGTGGTTCTTATACCGCACCTACAGGAAGTGGTTCTGTCACAGTCAAAGAATATACACCTGATAAGAAAAAATTATCAACAACAACAATTCTTGGTGTAGCAGATACAGTTGGCGTTTCAAAGATGACAGCTGGAACCGCAATTGCAGTTGCAAGTGCAGGCACAGCAGTTCGTTATGGTACTGCCGATGTTGGTGCTTCAGTTACCTATGGTACGGCAAATAAAGCCGCATCAGCAACAACAGTTGGTAATGCTAATGTTGGTACTGCAGTAGTTTATGGTACTGCAAATGTTGGTAGTGGTGTAAGCGTTGCTACTGCAGGTACACAAGTTGTTTATGGTACAGCAGACGTTGGTTCAGAAGTTGTTTATGGTACAGCTAATCCAGGTACAACAATTACAGGAGTTGCTAAACTTGGCGCATCACAAACATTTACTACAGCAGGTATTACATGTGCAGCAAGCGGAGACTTATTAACATTCTCTGCGGCCGGAACAAGTTCTATCTATGGTGTAGATTCAACAAGTATTTCAATTACACCAGCAGTTCTATCTACTACAAAACTTACTCCTGCAAAAGCTGCAGATACAACAAGAAAACTTACACCAGTTGGTGGAACAACTACAATTACACCAGCAGTTGCGGCACCAAGTTCACAAACAATTACACCAGCCGTTCAATCTACAACAAGTATTTATGGTGCAGTTGATTCAACATCAACATTAACTCCAGCAGTTGCTGCACCAAATAATCAAACTATTGTTCCAGCAGTTTCAAACGGTACAATTGTTCCATGGACAGAATCTGCTAAAACAGTCGCTGTCGCAGCATCAAGTTCAATTACAGTTGCAACAGGAAGTCTTGAAGCTGGTAATGATATTGTTACAGGTTGTACAGCTACAGACGTTACAAAACAAGTTACAGTTGGAACAACATCTGGTACAGTTACAGTTCAATAAACTAAAGTTAAAATTATAGAAAGTCTGAAGTTCGCTTCAGACTTTTGATTTTAGTGAGATTTTTTGATAAACTAATATTGAGGGATAATAGTATGGCATTACCTACATATTGATTAAAGAGAATTAAGATACCTAGCGGCACAGAATATGAAATTATTCCGGCTCGTTTAGGCAACGGCGCATATGATGTTAGTTTACCTACTTTAACTACAAATACTAATATTATTGTCTCCGACACTAGTAACACTCAACAAATTAATTCAGATATTCGTTTGAATAATGAAGTTATTATAGAGAAATTTTTGAAGATATATAGTGATGGAATAAATGTTTATAATCCATATGGATGGGATGATCCAGATATTCAGATTTATAGTACGTATATAAAATTACTTGCAGGAAATGATGATCAAGATGAATATAATTATATCTTTCCTAATAAAGAAGGTATCTTTGTAGTAAGAGAAGATGATACTTATTATGATGAAGATGAAGACGAAGATGTTTATAGTGAAAAAACACTATTAGCAGCAACTTCATTTGAGGGAACACCTTATGGATTATATGCGGTACCAAATGGATTTGATTATTATTATAGGGGCAATTTTCCTGTCCTGTATAAAGTTGCTCGATTTGCATTTCCTCAGATTAATAATGCAAATAGAGATCGTGCTATTCTTGGGCTTCAAGTTGATATAGTTGATTTAAGGTCATTATAGGAGTTTATTATGCAACAAAGAATAATGATTGATGATCAACCCTATAAAATTAGACTGGGAACTGATACTAATAATTGTAAATTAGTAGATATACAAGATATTGTAGAAATTAGTTTCGATAGAGATAATCAAGAAGTTAATGCTTCAATAAAAAATCCAAGTGATCATACAAAATACTTATTTAATCAAGGAAGATTAGGTATTTATTTAACAAGAATGTTGATAGGTGAAACTGATCATTGACATATGTCTAATATACCATATCAAGATGGTGTATGAAGAAAAAAAAGACAAGATGGTAGCTATCATTTAAAAAGTCCAACTAGAAAACAATTTTATCCAAAATGAAGTAGAATTGGTCAATATCCTACGAAAGTAGATAATCTTGATAGCATTACCATCCCTATAGATCCAAGCGATTGTAAGATCAGATTGCCAAGATGAGCTTATTCATATGATAAATCATATACAATAAAAGTACAAGCAATATTATGTTGTATAGGTGTGCAAGATAATATTAAAACTTCTCCAGCATGTAGAACTTATCCAACAAAAAGTAATACAATTAGACTAAGAAGACATTTAGATGAAGGCTTCGGACCTGCACAAATTGAAGTAGATGAGATAATAGATTTAGGCGATAATGAGTACGAAATTTCTCTTATAGTAGATGGATGAATAGCTGATGCATTATATAATGAAGAACTTGCTGTTGCATTAAAGGTATATGGTCCTAGATGAGCTTCTGGTTCAAGAGGACAATGAAGCAATAGTTGGAATAGAGGAAAATATGCTTATGTTCCTAAACAGGTTTCTATTTTACAAGAAAAAAAATATAATTCACATCATTATGGACAAGTAAGATGAAATACACATCAAACAATAGATAGCACAACTTTCAATTATCAAATACCTGAAGGAATATATCCATATCATACATTATGAGGAATGTATCGAAAACATGGCGATCCAATTAGTATTTCAGGAGAATGTAGTATCGTAATTATTAATAAAAGTACTGGTACTGTATTATGTCATGTGTTAGATTATATTCCATATAATTATTATTATGATTAAAAATAGGAGGCCTATCGTTCCCTGGTAGGGACCGTTTGACCTTTGATTGGTTGGGGTACGTCGTTGGGCGGGCCGCCGGGTGGGGTTGGGGTAAATAAAGGAAACTAAGTTTCCTTCAAAATGCGGCTTTAGTTAATTGAAACCGCGTTTCGAAGTCAACTTGTTGACGAGAAAGGAAGCAACTTTAGTTGCTTCAATTGATTTAAAACGGAGGCTAATTATGGCGTTTTTACAAAAAATCATTAAACTATCCAAGGCGCAATACGATATATTGGCCTCAGGTGGTACAGTCGGAGATTATACTGGATTAGATCCAAATTTTGTTTATTATATTTGAGATACTAATACATATGCCACTCAAGATTATGTTCGTGATGCTATTGGCGATCTCAGTGATAGTTTAGAAACAGTAGCCCTTTCAGGCGAATATAATGATTTATATAATAAACCAAAATTAGATTCAACATCTTCTGCTGCATTAAGCACAAATAGTAATGAATCAATTCAAGGAACTATTAGACTACATAAAGTTTCTAAAACAGGTAATTATAATGATTTATTAAATAAACCAACTATTCCTACTGATACAAATCAAAAAGTAAAAGCTGGTTCAGTAACTTTTGGTAATAATGCGGAAGTCAATTTGGTTGGTGGAACTTATGCCACAGTAGTTGGTGCTTCTAGTGGAACTGGCGCTCCAAAAATCACTATTGATGTTCCTGCCGCAGCAAGTAATCAAGCTGGTGTTGTTACAACCGCTTCACAAACATTTGGTGGTGAAAAGACTTTTAATGCAGAGACCACATTTAAGAATGGGATTACCATGGACAATGGTGAAGCTTATTTCCAATCTCAAGGTACTCCAGTTAGAATACATTTTGATGATGGACAAGCACCAACATATGCCATGCAAATTGAACATGATAATCCAGGTGGCGGAAACATTGTTGTTGTTGGAACCGAAGATGATGGAAGCGGTGATACATATTATGTTGATTTCCCGGCAAAGAGTGGAGTTTTAGCTTTACGTTCTGATACTATTGCAACCTTCTATTCAAGCGCTTCACCAGCCTCAAGTGCGACAACAATTGCTACAAATACAATTACAGTCCCAAGTGGACGTTCAATAAATGTTGGCGATTTAATTATTGCTTCTAATGGTAATATGTTCCGTGTTACTGCGACAGGCAGCACAAACACAACTGTTACTTATTTATCTAGTCTAAAAGGCCCTCAAGGCCCTAGTGGAGGTACAGGTGGAACAGGTGGTACAGGAGGCACAGGTGGAACCGGTACTAAAGGTGCGACTGGTGCAACTGGTCCAACAGGTCCATCAGGATTAACTGGTGCAACTGGTCCATCAGGAGGTACCGGTGGAACAGGTGGTACAGGACCTAAAGGTGATACCGGTGCGACAGGTCCTAGCGGCCCTCAAGGCCCAAGTGGTGGTACTGGTGGTACAGGACCTAAAGGTGCTACAGGTGCAACTGGACCAACAGGTCCTTCAGGTGGAACAGGTGGTACCGGAGGAACTGGCGGAACAGGTCCTCAAGGTCCAAGTGGTATTGCGGGATTAGATATTCTTTATTCTTCTGCAAGTCCAACAGGTACTGGTACATCAGTTTCAATTACAACAAGTACAATTACAGTTCCAAGTGGACGTGCAATTGACGTAGGCGATCTAATTGTCTGTGCCAATGGTAATATCTATCGTGTAACTGCCACAGGTTCAACAACAACTACTGGTGCTTATGCAACAAGTATAAAAGGACCAAGCGGTGGTACAGGCGGTACAGGTGGAACAGGTGGAACTGGTCCTCAAGGTCCTTCAGGAGGTACTGGAGGAACAGGTCCTCAAGGTCCAAGTGGCGGCACAGGTAGTACAGGTCCTCAAGGTCCTTCAGGAGGTACAGGTGGTACTGGTCCAAAGGGTGCAACAGGTCCTACAGGTCCTACTGGCCCGTCTGGAGGTACAGGTGGAACCGGTGGCACTGGTGGTACAGGAGGTACTGGTGGAACTGGTGCTTCAGGTATTCCTGGCTTAGACACACTTTACTCAAGTGCGGCGCCAACTGGAACAGGAACTTCTGTTTCAATTACAACTTCAACAATTACAGTCCCAAGTGGACGTAGTATAGATGTCGGTGACATTATTGTCTGTTCAAACGGCAATATGTATCGTGTCACCGCAACAACTTCAACAACAACAACTGGTGCATACCTTGCATCAATCAAAGGTCCTCAAGGTCCAAGCGGTGGTACCGGTGGAACTGGTGGTACTGGAGGAACTGGTGCAAAAGGTGCGACTGGTCCAAGTGGCCCAAGTGGTCCGCAAGGTCCTTCAGGAGGCACAGGTGGTAGTGGAGGAACCGGTGGCACAGGTGGAACCGGTGGTACTGGTCCACAAGGTCCTGCTGGATTAGATATCCTCTATTCATCTGCAAGTCCAACTGGCACAGGAACTTCAGTAAGTATTACTACAAGTACAATTACCGTTCCTTCTGGTCATGCAATAGATGTTGGTGATTTAATTGTCTGTGCTAATGGTAACATGTATCGTGTTACAGCAACAGGCAGTACGAATACAACTTGTGCTTATGCAACAAGTATAAAAGGTCCTCAAGGTCCATCAGGTGGTACTGGTGGAAGCGGAGGAACTGGTGGAACAGGTGGAAGTGGTCCACAAGGTCCATCAGGAGGTACTGGTGGTACTGGTCCTAAAGGTGCTACTGGTCCATCAGGTCCATCTGGACCACAAGGTCCAAGTGGTGGAACTGGTGGAACAGGTGGAACTGGTGCGAAAGGTGCAACAGGTCCTTCAGGCCCAAGTGGTCCAAGTGGTGCACCTGGTTTAACAACAGCTATTAGTGTTAATAATAATACTTATACTCAATCTAGTGGAACTATTTCTCTTCCAGATTATCCTAAACAAGATGATGGTTCACCTCTTTGCTATGACGCATATAATAATGAATATTCATTATGATACCATTATAATGGTGTATCGGGAGATTGTTGAGCTTTAAATGCTTATAATAACAATTATTCTATACAAATAGGTGACGTAGGCTTTACTATTGATGATAACTATACTGGAGCAGATCATGTATTAAATCTTTTTTCAGTAAATTCAACGGCAGCAACAGTAAGCCCTAATATATATTTACAAACATATAAACTTTATATTCCAACCTCTTCTGGTGGAAGTACTTATGGTCCTGGTAGTAATGGACAAGTATTAAAATCTAATGGTACATCTGTCTATTGAGCTAGTGATAATAATACAAACTATTATCCAGTTAGAAGTTATACAAGCGGTTTGCAAATTTCTTCTTATTCAGGAAGTAGTAATTGTCAATTATATGTTCCTTATGCAACAGAAACTCAAAATGGTGTCGGTACAATTATGGGTTCTGATGATATTGATGCTCAGACAGGTGGTACTGGTCCAAGTGTTTCGGTAAATCCAATTGTTGATTTAGTTTATCCAGTTGGATCTATCTATATGTCAACAGTAGATTCTACTGTCGCAGCTGTTCAAACACGTTTTGTTGGAACAACTTGAGTAAAAATTGAAGGTAGATTTTTACTTGGTGCTGGTTCAAATACAGCAAACACAACTACAACCTATGGTAGTTTAAGTGCTGGTTCAATTAATAGAACAACCATTGGAGAACAGGGTGGTGAAGTTAAACATACATTAACTGTATCAGAAATGCCTTCTCACCAACACAGTGGAACAAGCACTAACTCATTGACTGCTTATTGGGGTTCAGGTAGTGGAATAGGTGTTAGAGCTATCAGTGATGGTAATGCAAGTAACACATTTATAACTGTTAACCAAGCAACAGGTGGCGGATCTTCACACAACAATATGCCACCTTACTATGTAGTATATATATACAAAAGAACAGCATAGGAGATATAGTATATGGCTTATACAGATCATAATTTTTTAAATGCTGATGGTGTAGGATATCTTTGAGATAAAGCATTAAATACATTTAAACTTAGAGGAGAGCGTAGTTCTTATACTCTCCTCTGAGAAAATCTAACACCAGCATCAGCAACACAAGCTTCACAAACAATTACGCTATCAAAAATCCCTAGTAAGAAATATATTGTAGTTGCTTATTCCTTAACTAGTGGTGCAACGTCTTTAAGAACAATTCAAGAAGAAATTTTTGAAACTTCTTCTGAAACGACATCAAATAGAGAATACAGTATTTGTTGTAGTTGATATGGCGGCTCAACTTTTTATACAGCACAAAGATATGTTACTTTTACAACAGGAACAACTGCAACGATAAGCACTTGCTATTATATTTCTAAAACCAGTAGCTCATGAATTGGTCCATCTTCAAATAATGGTAATATTATTATCAGATATATCTATGAAACAGATTATCATGATGACAGTATTCCAACTACAAGTGATTGAAATGGATATCCAGTAGGATCAATTTATATGTCAACAAGTTCAGTCTCTCCTGCTAGCTTATTTGGTGGAACATGAGAAAAAATTAAAGATAGATTTTTACTTGCAGATGGTGATGTTTACGATGCTGGAGATACTGG
>Ga0310690_10002685_pt1 | contig 28370 bp, 29 predicted proteins | sample AusTroGonzalo_MG_2_FD_207661 | JGI IMG/M metagenome (GOLD analysis project Ga0310690, IMG submission 207661) | Bovine rumen microbial communities from tropical cattle in Woodstock, Queensland, Australia - Gonzalo_04 (v2) (version 2) | ecosystem: Host-associated > Mammals > Digestive system >...
CAAGCTTAAGGCCGCCATATGTGCCGGCGGGAAGAGAAGGCGCTGTATAATCTGTACTGCTGATATACCACCCTCTAGATGCAGGTGCAGATGAATAAACCAGCATGGAACCGAATGTGATATCGCCTGGGGAGGTTCGAGAAAGAGCCGGTTTTCCGATGCAAGAGGGGTATTGTGGACTGCTACCTGGCTGCACGCTTTCTCCTCTACGGGCGGTCACCCTGGTTACTTGATTGGAGATGGTGATGGCTCCACATTTACTATTTCTATTATATCCGCAACCTATACCGGCAGCTCCGGTTCCGCCGGTGGCTGTGACTGTTCCTCCATTGATGGTGATTTCCCCGAAACCAGAATACATATCGCCACCTATTCCGGCGGCGTTTGCGCCACCCGTGGCCTCGATCTGGCCGCCATTGATTATGATATTCTGGTTACCACTTGCGGCACCTATACCACAATAACAGTCTCCACCAGATACCAGGAGTTTCCCGGAGCCACTGATAGTGACATAGGTTTTCTCGTCGCCTTTCCCATCCATGGCAATGCCATCAAAGGCAGCACTGCTTCCTCTCGTGAGATCGTTCTTCGTTCCTTCAGCCAGAATAATGTCGGCCGAGCCTTCACAACGGAGACCGCAACGATCATCACCTGCATGGTGCGTTACGCCAGCAAGGGTCACCTTGGCGTTGGCCTCTATATAAAGGTCTCCGTCTGAGAGATATTCCCCCGACAACACATCGCCGTCTTTAACAAAGTAATTAGGAGTATTAAGTTGGGACAGGTCAATGTACTTGCCGAAGGCGGCGTTGCCATAGTTCCGACGGAGGTTGTAGATCTTATTCTCAAAGGCCCGGTCCCGGTCACCCAAGTCAATGGTCGCGATATATTCGTTACCGTCAGATACCTTGAGCTTCCAAGACTGCCAGGACTGGTCATTCGCTGAAAAGGTGAACTGAGCGATGCCATTTTCGTCAGTGGTGAAGCTGCCTTGACTTCTTATAGATAAACCCTCGCCAACGATATAGCCAAAAGAGAAATTGTATGTATGTGAACCGGCAAGTCCCGTTAAGATGCAATTGAAGATGGCTTCATTGCTACCGAGTGAGTAGCTTTTAGTGCCGCCGTTGTATTCACCCGTGACGGTTAGATACTTTGTCATCATTGTCTCTACGTCGACGCCGTTATTAACTCTGAAGTGTATACTCTTATTATTTGATAGAATTTCATAGTCTTCATTCTCCACCATACTACTATGAACAAGCGTTGCGGTCGTACCGGCCAACGGGTCGCTACCGGCGAAGACGTAATCGACTTTACTATAGTGTTTATCTTTTTTGTATACCGTGATGTCACCAGCAAACGTGGCTTTCTTGCCCTCCGCGGAAGGTGAGCCCACCATCGACAGGAATCCTGTCACGAAGAATTGAGGCGAGCCGTCTATTTGGCGATAAACGTAAAGCCGGTCGCCCGCCGTGAACTTCAGCACGCGGGCTCCTTCTTCCATGACAACCTCGCTCTTGGTGGCGGGATTGGCGGCGATGCCGGCACCCACGGTGACATGAATGGAAGTGGGTTCCTCGATGACCGGATCGTCGACAGGCAGCTCCTCCACGGTGCAGGCCGCGAACATCGCCGCGGCAAGGGCGGCCAGGCCCAAGCATTTGCAAAACGCCTTCATCATATCGTCTCCTCCAGATACTTTATGTTCATGACTGCATCCGGGCTTTCGCACAGTACGCCGGATGTGCGGATGGTTACCGTCTCCGACGACGGGGTCATATAGTGTAATTTGCGCCTGGTCTTCATCACGTAAGGGTTATTAATTGTTGCAAAATTAAGGAATGTTCTCCAACCTAATCTTGTTTTGCGTTCACAAATTGTTCAACTCCGTTCACAATTGCTTTTTTCTGCCCTCTAAACACCTGGCTGCCCCCAGCAGTCTGATAGCAAAAGACTATCAAAGTTTTCTTGTTAACTTTGCGAAGACCCTTTTCTTGTATCGGGAATTGACAAATATAGATATGAGCATCGCCAAAGCCTTTGAATCAGCCTTCCGCCGCAAGCGCGAGAAGGGGTGGGACAAGATCTATGTCGTCGTGGACATCCACGACACGATCCTGCGGGCCTGCTACCAGGCGGAGGAAACCTATGACTACCTGCCTTACGCCAAGCCTGCCCTGCAGCTGCTGACCAGCCGCGACGACATCTGCCTGATCCTCTGGAGCGGCTGTCACCCGGAACGGCTGGAGGCCTACCGCCAGCGGTTTGCCCAGGACGGCATCCACTTCGACTACCTGAACGAGAACCCGGAGGTCGGGAACTCCTCCTTCCAGAACTTCGACAGGAAACTCTATTTCAACGTCGGCATCGACGACAAGTTCGGCTTCGATCCTGACACCGACTGGATACGGGTCATGGAAGCCGTCGCCGCGGCCTGACGGAGCCTGCGCTGAGGAATTTCGTAGAATACGGGGGTTGACTCATTTTACTTGAATAGTTGGCGACGGTAATAGAGTAGAACTTCATGAGCCCTTACGAAGGTGAGTCTCTGTATTTTTTGTAACCATTTGTTTAGTAAGTTTGTTTTTACTAAATAAATACTTACATTTGCAGAAAGATATTTTGCTATGACGGATCAAGTGTTTGTGTTTGGAAAGCCCGTAGACGATAATGCCTTTACGGACAGGGAGAAAGAGTCCGCACGACTGGCGGCGAACTTCGTTGGAGGGATTAATTCTTTCATTATTTCCCCAAGACGATGGGGAAAGACTTCGCTCGTCAAAAAAGTGATCCGGGAGACAGATAGCGAAAAAATACTATGCGTTTTTGCAGACGTATTCATGGCCAAGACGCCCGAAGAATTCTGCGAAATCTTAGGAAACGCCGTGCTGAAACAGAGCACAACGGCCATCAATGAATTCATTGACAATGCAAAAAGATTTCTGGGAAGAATCAATCTGGGCGTGAATCTTTCTCCGGATCCTCTGAATCCGATCAAGGTGCAGTTTGGCCTGAACGACGAACAGCAGACAATAGAAGACATTCTTAATCTGCCAGAAAAGATTGCTGAAAAGAAAGACATGCACATCGTCGTCTGCATTGACGAGTTTCAGCAGATCACGGAATTCGCTGGCAGTCTGTCTTTCCAAAAACAATTGAGAACCGTCTGGCAGCATCAGAAGCGGGTTTCCTACTGTCTGTTCGGCAGTAAAAAACACATGATGGAAGGGCTGTTCGACGACCCTTCCAAACCATTCTACAAGTTCGGCGACATCATCTATCTGAAAAGAATTTCCCTCTCTTACTGGGAAGAATACATCTCCGGAAAATTCAAGGGCGCCGGAAAGTCCATTTCATCGCGCCAGATTGAGCGCATTTGCCAAGTGGTTGATTATCACTCATCATACGTGCAGCAACTTTGCTGGTATGTCTACCTGTTTTCAGATGATGTAGTAACCGAAGAGAATATTGACGCTGGCATTGAAGAACTGATCGATCAGAACACAGCACTGTTTGAGAGCCGGACGGAAAACCTGACTCCCGTCCAGATGCGGTTCCTTAAAGCAGTAGCTAACGGCATCCACAACGGTTTTTCTTCCGCGGAGGTCATCAGCAAATATAAACTCGGATCTTCCGCCGCGTCGGTGGCGACAAAAAAAGCCTTGCTCGAGAAAGGGCTGATCTATTCCGAAGAAGAAAAATACCTTCTTTCTGATCCCGTCATGGGTTTGTGGCTCAATCGATAAATCACTACCACGGTACTGGCGCTGTTTCTCATAGCGTCTGTCCTGGCGGGCGGCAAACACAGTTTAAATGAGTCCCAGTTTCTCCAGCAGGGCATCGGGTTCGGGATCGCGGCCGCGGAAGTCGCGGTAGAGGACGTCGGCGTCAACGGATCCGCCACGGGAGAGGAGGGTTGCCCGGAAATGCTCCGCTGCACTGCGGTTGAAGATGCCTTTCTCCTTGAACCAGGCGAAAGCATCGGCTTCCAGCACTTCCGCCCACTTGTAAGAATAGTATCCCGCCGCGTAGCCGCCCGAGAAAATATGGTTGAAGGCGGGCGAAGTAGCGAAGCCCGGCACTTGAGGCAGCACGGCACCGGGTGCCAGGACGGCCTGCTCGAAAGCCACCACGTTGTCGGTCGGGACCGTCGGGGCCGTGTGCCAGGCCATGTCGATGATGCCGAATTGCAGCTGGCGTACCTGCGCATAGCCGGCCAGGAAGTTGCGCGCTGCCACGATGCGGTCGATATAGGCTTGCGGGATAGGCTCGCCGGTCTGCCAGTGGCGGGCGAACAGTTGCAGGTATTCAGGCTCGTACGCCCAATTTTCCATCAACTGAGAAGGCAGTTCCACGAAGTCACGTACCACGTTGGTGCCCGTGAGTGAGGCGTAGCGCCCCTCGGCCAGCATGCCGTGGAGGCCATGGCCGAACTCGTGCAGGAAGGTCGTCACTTCGCCGAAGGTCAGCAGCGAAGGCGTCGTGTCGGTCGGCTTCGTGAAATTGGTGACGATCGAGACGAACGGGCGCTCCTCGTGCCCGTCGCGGCAGGACAATTCCCGGAACGAAGTCATCCAGGCACCGCCGCGCTTGCTCGCGCGCGGGAAATAGTCGAGGTAGAGCAGGGCCATCATGCGCCCTTTTTCATCGGTCACCTCGAATACGCGCACGTCCGGATGATAAACCGGCAGGTCGGCACGGGGCGAGAAATGCAGCCCGTACAGCCTTCTGGCCAGTTCGAAAACGGCCTGCTGTACCGCGTCGAGCGGGAAATAGGGCTTCAGCAACTCGTCGTCAAGGTCGAAGTGCTCCTTGCGGTATTTCTCGGACCAGTAGCTGAAGTCCCACGGCATCAGGGGCTCGGTGAAACCATGGGCTGCGGCGTAGTCTGCGATGGCCTTCACTTCGCGTTGCGCGGCGGGCAGCGAAGGAGTCATCAGTTTTTCAAGGAAAGCCGCGACGGTATGGGGTTTCTTTGCCATCCGCTCTTCAAGGGCGTAGTCCGCATATGCCGGATAGCCCAGGAGTTGGGCTTTTTCTGCGCGTAATGTTACGATTTTCAGGATGTTGGTGGTGTTGTCATGGTCGCCTCCGATGCATTTGCCATTGTATGCGCGCCATATACGCTCGCGCAGGTCGCGCTGTTCGCTGTATTTCAGGAAGGGACCGTAACTGGGTTGGTTCAAGGTGAAGATCCATCCTTGTTTACCACGACTACGGGCCTCCGCCGCACCCATTTCCCGCGCGAACGCGGGCAGGCCGGCCAAGTCGGCCTCGTCGGTCAGATGCAGGATGAATGCGTTGGTGTCTGCCAGTACGTTTTGCCCGAACTGGAGCGTGGCCAGCGAGAGATCTTCGGAAACCTGGGTGAAGCGGGCTTTCTTGTCGGGCGGCAGGTTGGCGCCGTGACGGGAGAACGATTTCCACGTCTCTTCGAGCAGCTTGGCCGCTTCGGTGTCTAGTTGCAAGCCGTCGCGCTGCTCCCAAACCGTTTTTACACGTATAAACAGCGGTTCGCTCAGCAGGATCGACAGGCCGTGCTGCGTAAGCAGCGGCGACACCTCTTCGGCGATCCGGTCCATGTTGTCATTGGTGCAGGCCTCAGTGAGATTGAAGAAGATGTTCGAGATGCGGTCGAGGTCGCGCCCGGAGTGCTCCAGCGCCTCAATGGTGTTGGCGAAGGTTGGCGGTTCGGGATTGTCGATGATGGCTTGGATTTCGAACTTGGCGCGGGCAATGGCCTCCCGGAAGGACGGAAGATAGTCTTCTTCGCGGATGCGGTCGAATACGGGGGCGCCGTAAGGAAGCGGCGAGGGTTCCAGCAGCGGCAGGCTTTCGGGAGCAGCTGGTGCCGACGGAAAAGGTGTGGATGCGTTCATGATTCAAAGATACGCATAATTCCGGCAGGTGTCTTCCCAAATGTGCACCATGCCGGTACGGGAAATACGGTACGCACAGTTGTAGCACCAGAACGTGCGGCGGCCCGGGATCCCGCGCCGCGAGGTGGTGTAGATCTCGAAATTGAAATTGCGGCCAGCCAGCTCGGCAACAGGGACCGTGTCACGCCCGCCCCGAAGCAGCGCGTTGAGAATCTTCCAGTTGCTGGCAAGGATCCGGTTGATGGCCCTTAGGCCGCGCTCCCGGTCACGCCGGAGGTGGTTGTGGTAGTCGGTACGGCAGTCGTCGCAGCAGAATTTCTTGTCTTGCCGGCCCTGGAGCGGCGCGCCGCATTTGATGCATTGTCTTTCCATCGTCGTTTCTTTTCAGGCAAAGATAATCGCGCCGACCCTTAAATAAAAACTCGGATGTAAGATTTACGGATTCTCGAAAAAATGCTCCGGAAGGGGTTCCGTTTTTACTCGTTTCTGAAACGTTTCTACACATTTATAGCCGTTTATAAATATTTAGCCTATTGTTACAGCCGCCGCGCGGTATTTACTTTGCCGTCGAATAAATAATCCTTAACAATTATGATTGAAAACGAGTTTTTGAACAGAGTGGAACTTCGCGGCCGTGTGGGACACGACCCGAAGATCTTCAGTGTGGGAGATGCGCAAGTAGCGCGGTTCTCAGTGGCAACGAACGAAGCGTTCAGAGGAAAGAACGGCGAACTCCGCGAGGAAGTGACCTGGCACAACGTGTCCGCGTGGGCAGGCAGGAACGTGATGGATTTCAAAGATATCCGAAAAGGCTCGTTCGTGTCGCTCGTGGGACGGCTGCGCTCCAACCGTTACACCGGCAATGACGGCAACGAGCGCAACATCGTGGAAGTGGTGGCCGGCCGGCTGGAGCCCTACACACCCGCCGCCCGCACCTGACGGGAGGAAGAACACGGGCCAGGTGTAGCAGTGAAACAAAAAATGCGTAATTTTGCCTGCGTAACGAATAGAAAACTGCGATACCATGGCCCGTGCCTTCTACCTCTACAATACGCTGACCCATCAGAAAGAACTCTTCGTCCCCGTCCACCCGGGCATGGTGGGCATGTATGTCTGCGGCCCGACGGTCTATGGCGACGCCCATCTGGGGCACGCCCGTCCCGGCATCACTTACGACGTGCTGTTCCGGCTCTTCCAGCAGCTCGGTTACAAAGTGCGCTATGTGCGCAACATCACCGATGTAGGACACCTCGAGAACGATGCCGACGAAGGAGAGGACAAGATTGCCAAGAAGGCCCGGCTGGAGCAGTTGGAGCCCATGGAGGTCGTCCAGACCTACACCCTGCGCTACCACGACGCCATGCGCAAGCTGAACGTTCTGCCGCCGTCCATCGAGCCCCGTGCCTCCGGCCACATCATTGAGCAGATCGCCCTGGTGCAGAAGATCCTCGACGCCGGCTATGCCTACGAGAGCAACGGCTCCATCTATTTCGACGTAGCCAAATACGACGAGAAGCACCACTACGGCATCCTCTCGGGCCGAAATCTCGACGACACCCGCGAGGGGACCCGCAACCTGGACGGCCAGGACGACAAGCATTCGCCGCTGGACTTCGCCCTTTGGAAGAAGGCCGCACCGGAGCACATCATGCACTGGCCCTCACCCTGGAGCGAAGGCTTCCCCGGCTGGCACCTGGAGTGCTCGGCCATGAGCGAAAAATACCTGGGTGAAGTTTTCGACATCCACGGCGGCGGCATGGACCTGATGTTCCCGCACCACGAATGTGAGCTGGCCCAGAACACCGCATCCCGCGGCCAAGGCGGCGTGCACTACTGGATGCACAACAACATGATCACCATCAAGGGCCAGAAGATGGGCAAGTCGCTGGGCAACTTCATTACTCTCGACGAACTGTTCACCGGCCACAACAGCGTGCTCGACCAGGCCTACAGTCCGATGACGGTGCGTTTCTTCATCCTGCAGGCGCATTACCGCAGTCCCCTGGACTTCAGCAACGAAGCCCTGCAGGCCGCCGAGAAGGGCCTCAAGCGGATGATGCAGGCCGCCAAGGACGTGAAGAGCCTGCCCGTTGACGCGAAGGCCCCGGCCAACGCCGAGATCGCCGCGCTGCCCGACCGGGCTTGGGAGGCGCTCTGTGATGACCTCAACACGCCCATCGCCCTCTCGGTCCTCTTCGATGCCGTCCGTATCGTCAACAGCGTGAAAGACAAGTCCCTCGTTATCAACGAAGCCGACCGCAAGACGCTTGAAACGCTCTTTACCGAAGTGCTGCACGACGTGCTCGGCCTGCAGGACGAAGCCGGTGACGCCGCCTCCGGCGCGCTGGTCGACGGCCTGATCGGCATGATCGTCGATGTGCGCAAGCAAGCCAAGGCCAACAAGGACTGGGCAACCAGCGACAAGATCCGCGACGAACTCAAAGCCCTCGGCGTCCAGATCAAGGACACCAAGGACGGCTGCGAGTGGACGATTGACTAACTACCAGTGAAACACCACGACCTTCTTGATGTCCGGGTGCAGGGAGTTGGCGACGGGGCAGGTTTTGGCGGCGTTTTCGATGAGGGCTTTTTCCTTGTCGGAGTAGTGACTGCCGGCGGGGAGCTGGATGTCAAGGTGCAGCTCGGCCACGCGGCGCGGGTTGGCGGCCATGACCTTTTCGGTCGTGATGGTGGTCCCGTCGATGGAGAAACCGTGGGTACGGGCGGCCATGCCGATGATGGTCAGCATGCAGCAACCCAGCGAGGTGGCGAACAAGTCAGTGGGAGAGAAGAGGGAGCCGTCGCCGTTGTTGTCCTTCGGCGCGACGGTACGGATCTGGCTGCCTGAGTCGAGGTGCGTGGCTTCGCACCGGAGGTCGCCCAGGTAGACGGTTTTCATCTTGGTCATATCGAAATTTTTTAAAGTTCCTTGCGGAGTCGCGCGATCGGGATGTTCAGCTGCTCGCGGTACTTGGCCACCGTGCGGCGTGCCACCTTGTATCCCTTGGCGTCGAGCACGGCCACCAGTTCCTCGTCGGTCAGCGGCTTGCGCTTGTCTTCCTCCTCGATGCTCGAGGTCAGAATCGTCTTGATCTCACGGGTGGACACCTCCTCGCCGTCGTTGGCCACAAGCCCTTCGGAGAAGAAATATTTCAGCGGGTAGATGCCGAAGTGTGTCTGCACGTATTTGCAGTTGACTACGCGCGAAATCGTGGAGATGTCGAGCCCCGTCTTCTCCGCGATGTTGCGGAGCACCATGGGCTTGAGCCGCGTCTCGTCGCCGTCGATGAAGAAGTCGTGCTGGTAGTCGATGATGGCGTTCATCGTGTTCTGCAGCGTGTTGTGCCGCTGCTTGATGGCCTCGATGAACCACTTGGCCGAGTCGAGCTTCTGCTTGACGAACGAAGCCGCCTCCTTCTTTTCGCGGGTGGCGCTGTTGGCCGCCTCCATCAGCACGTCGGCGTAGCGCTTGTTGACCTTGAGCTCCGGCACGGAGAAGCGCGGCATCGACATCACCGGCTCGCCGTCCTTGAGCTCCACCAGGAAGTCGGGCACCACCTGCTGCACCTGCTCGGTGTAGGAGTCGTCGATCTGGCCGCCCGGCCGCGGGTTGAGCCGCACGATCTCGCCGATGGCTTCCTTCAGTTCATCTTCCGTGATCCCCAGTTTCGAGGTGATCTTCGAATAGTGTTTTTTGGTGAATTCCACGAAATGGTCGCGCAGGATGCGGGTGGCCAGCTGCACGCTGGGCGTCTGGTTCTTGGCGGCCAGCTGCAGCAGCAGGCACTCGCGCAGGTCGCGTGCGCCCACGCCCACCGGGTCGAACTCCTGGATCAGCTTCAGGAGCCCCTCCACCTCGTCTTCCGTGGTCTCAATGCCGAGCCGGAAGGAGATGTCGTCGCAGAGCGATTCGAGGTCGCGCCGCAGGTAGCCGTCGTCGTCGATCATGCCGATGATGAACGATGCGATCTGCCGCTGCCGGTCGTCGAGTTTGCAGTAGCCGAGCTGGGCCTCCAGGCTCTGGTGGAAACTCTCCTGCACGGAGAAGGTATTGTACTGGGGCTTGAGGTCCTTGCCCTGGTTGTTGACGTAGAGCTTGTAGGAAGGGGTCGGGTCGCTGCCGCTGTATTCGCTCAGCGAGACGTTCTTCTTCTCCTCACCCTCGGGCGTATCGTCCACCACCTCCTCGAGCACGGGGTTCTCCTCGAGCTCTTTCTGGATGCGCTGCTCCAGTTCCGGGGCCGGCAGCTCGATCAGCTTGATGGTCTGGATCTGGAGCGGCGACAGCTTCTGGAGCTGTTTCTGTTGCTGGGTGAGGGATATCTTCGACATGCGCTAAAATCCGGGATAGTTGATCTGTTCCTTGACCACGAAGACATACGGATACGCGCCGCTGGCCGTCAGTTTGCTGGCGAAGCGCTGCGCGTCGGCACGGGTGCGGAAGTCGCCCACCGCCACCTTGAAATAGGGGCTCACGTGGCTTCTGTACACGGGAATGTCGGGGTACCGCTCCGAGAAGCCTGCCGCGATGGAGGCGGACTTTGCGCGGGCGGTGCGGTCGCTGTCGAAGAAGATGCGCACGCGGTAGCCCTGCAGCTTGGCGCTGCTGTTGGCTACGATGTGGCGCGAGAGGGCGTTGCGGATCTCGATGGACTGGTTGACCGTCGCGGAGCCGAGGTCTTTCTGGCCGATGAGGGTCAGGATGTCGACGCCCACGAGCGAGCTGTCCACCTGGGACTGGGCCGAGGCGGCGCCGACGCCCAGCAGCAGGGCGGCGACCAGAACGAGGATCTTATTGATTTTCATTGGATGTCGGAATGGTGTAGGAGCCCAGCAGGTGCTCGAGGTTCTTGAGGGGCACCCGCTTGCGCTGGATGCGGCGGCCGAGTGTGCCTTTGTGGGCTTTCATGTCGATGTCGGCGCAGTATTGCGACAGGTCGAGGCCCTTGTCGGAGAGTAGCGCGAGCGGCCGCAGCAGTACCACGTGGAGCGGGAGGGAGACTTCTGCGGTGGTCTTTGCCGCGATGGCGGCGGTGTCTTTCAGCGAGGCCGTGGCGAAGGGATATTTGTCGTCGCCCTTGTAGACGGTGGCTTCGAGCGACTCGATGGAATAGGGGGCCCGGGCGGGGTTCTCGACGTCGAGCACGAGGGTCAGGTCGACCGTCACGCCGTCTTCGCCGATGCCCATCCCGCTCAGGTGCTCGATGCGGTAGCCCCGGATCACGGGGTCCTGGGAGGCATCGTGGCAGGCGGTCAGCAGCAGGGCTGCGCAGAGGAGTACAAGGAAACGCTTCATGCTTTGAAAGCATTATCAAATATCATACAAAGATAATAAAAGTTCTCGTTATCTTTGCGACGAAAAATGAAACGCGCATGAATGTCTTTATCGAAACCTATGGTTGTCAGATGAATGTGAACGACAGCGAGGTCGTGCTCTCCATCCTCCGCAAGGAGGGATACGACCGCTGCGCCTCGCTCGCCGAAGCCGACCTGATCCTCGTCAATACATGCTCTGTGCGGGACAACGCAGAGCAGCGGGTGCTGGGCCGGCTCGACGTGTTCCGCCAGGAGAAGCTGCGCCGTCGCGGCGTGGTGGTGGGCGTGCTGGGCTGCATGGCCCAGCGGCTCAAGGAGAAACTGCTTGAGCATCCTGCGGTCGACCTGGTGGCCGGCCCCGACGCCTACCGCGACCTTCCCCGCCTGGTGAAGGCCGCCACCGCCGACGGTAAGCAGATCGACACCATCCTCTCTCACGAGGAGACCTACGGCGACATCTCGCCGGTGCGTATGGACCGCGAAGGCGTGACCGCGTTCATCTCCATCATGCGTGGCTGCAACAACGTGTGTTCCTACTGCATCGTCCCGTTCGTGCGCGGCGCCGAGCGCAGCCGCGACCCCGAGAGCATCCTGCGCGAGGCCCGCGAGCTGATCGCCGCCGGCTACCGGGAGATCAACCTCCTGGGCCAGAACGTCGACTCGTACCGCTGGGCCCCCGCCCCGGACGCCGGAAGCGCCGAGCCGGTCGACTTCGCCCAGCTCCTCGACCGCGTGGCCGACATCGACCCCACAGTGCGCATCCGCTTCGCCACCTCGCACCCCAAGGACATGGGCGACGCCGTGCTCCACGTGATGGCCCGCCACGACAACATTTGCAAGCATATCCACCTCCCCGTCCAGTCGGGCAGCGACGTGATGCTCGAGAAAATGAACCGCCACTACACCCGCGCGCACTACCTGGAGCGGATTGCCCGCATCCGCGAGATCCTGCCGGATTGCGCCATCACCACCGACATCATCGCGGGCTTCTGCGGCGAAACCGACGAAGATCACGCCGCCACCCTTTCCCTGATGCGCGAAGTGCGCTACGACAGCGCGTTCATGTTCCAGTATTCCGAACGCCCCGGCACCAAGGCCGCGCGCCACTACCCCGACGACGTACCGGCCCCCGTCAAGACGGCCCGTCTCAACGAAATCATCGCCCTGCAGAACGAGATGTCGCTCGAGAGCAACCGCCGCTGCGTGGGCCAGTGCTACGAAGTGCTGGTGGAGTGCCCCTCCAAGCGCGATGAAGCGGAACTGATGGGCCGCACCTCCCAGAACAAGAGCTGCGTGTTCCCCGCGCAAGGGCACAAGCCCGGCGACACCGTGACCGTCCGGGTGCTGTCGTGCACCTCGGCCACGCTGCGCTGCGAGATCGTGAAATAATTAGTTTTTCGCTCCGAACGCCAGGTCGCCTGCATCGCCCAGGCCCGGCACGATGTACGAGTGGTTGGTGAGCTCCTCGTCGATGGCACCCACCCACAGCGTCACGCGTTTGTGAGGCAGGTTCTTCGAGAGGTTCTCCACGCCGTCGCGCGAGGCCACCGGGCACACGATGTGCGTGTGGAGGGGTTCCCCCATGGCTACCAGGCTTTCATAGGTCATCAGCATCGAGGCGCCGGATGCTAGCATCGCATCGGCGATTACCAGTACTTTGCCTTCCAGTGGCGGACAGCTCTGGTATTCGATTTCCATCTCGCACTCGTTGCCCTTGCCGTACTTGCGGTAGGCAGCCACGAAGGCATTCTGGGCATTGTCGAAACATTCGAGCATGCCCTGGTGGACCGGGAGCCCGGCGCGCAGGATGGTGGCCAGCACGATGGGGTCGGCCAGTACGCGACTCTCGGCGATGCCGAGGGGTGTCTCCGTTTCCACGGTCTTGTAGGTCAGCGTCTTGCTGATCTCATAGGCGAAGATGGCGCCCATGCGCTCCAGGTTCGTGCGGAAGCGCAGGCGGTCTTTCTGGACGGCTTTGTCGCGGATTTGGGCGAGATAGTGGCCCAGGAGCGAATCGGACGCTCCGAGGGTGATGATTTTCATAGCTTTCGGGTTTTTACACCTTAAAGGTAGGAAATCTTCGGCTTTCTTGCACAAAAAATCGTCAGAAAGCGCTGGCCACCTCGTCGGAGAACGAGTAGTATTTCTTGCGTCCGATGATCACGTGGTCCAGCAGTTCGATGTCGAAAACGGCCGCCGCCCGCTTGAGCGCCTCGGTCTGGACGCGGTCCTGATCGCCCGGCAGCGGGTTTCCGGACGGGTGGTTGTGGACCAGGATCAGCCCGCTGGCGAGCCGTTCCACGGCTTTCTTGACGATGATCTTGATATCGAAGACGGTGGAGCCCAGGCCGCCGAGGCTGATTTGCTCCTTGCCGATGTACTTGCGGCCGCGGTTGAGGTATACGGCCCAGCATTCCTCGTGCGAGAGGTCCCGCAGGCGGGGACCCATCATGCGGGCCACCGTCTCGGAGGTGCGGATGGTGAGTTCGTCTTCGGGGAGTTCGGCCGCGAGCCGGCGTGCCAGCTCGAAGGTGGCCAGGATGGTCGTGGCCTTGGCAGTGCCCACGCCGGGGGTGGTGGTGAGCTCCCGGGCCGACCGGCGCGCGAGTTCCGAAAGCCGTCCCCCGCCTGCGGAGAGCAGGTCGCGCGATAGGTCGACGGCGGTGTGGGTGCGGGTGCCCGATCCGATCAGGATGGCGAGCAGTTCCGAGTCAGAGAGGGCGGCAGCGCCTTGTAGCATCAGCTTCTCCCGCGGCCGCTCTTCCTCTTTCCATGTTTTGATGCTGTTGGGTCTCATGTCGGGAAATAAAAAAACTTTCCCGACAAAGGTGGGAAAGTTTTTTCTATTTCAACCGGCAAAAAAGCAATTTATGCGAGCTTGTTCACGTAAACTGCGATACCGCTCTTCAGGTTGGCGGCTTTGTTCTTGTGGATGACGTTGATCTTTGCGAGACGGTCGATCATGGAGAATACCTTCGGCATGGATGCCTCGGCTGCTGCCTTGTCGGTCGTGTTACGGATCGCCTTGATGGCGTTACGGGTGGTACGTGCATAGTATTTGTTATGCACTCTGCGTTTCTCACTCTGGCGGAAACGCTTGTCTGCTGATGCGTGGTTTGCCATTATATACTATTTTTATATTTTTTGGGTAGCGGGTAGGAGAGTCGAACTCCTCTTTAGAGAATGAAAATCTCTCGTCCTAGCCGATAGACGAACCCGCCGACGACCCACTCTGTGGAGAATGGGACCGCAAAGATAGAAAAAGTTTTTCCGTTTACAAATTTTTTCCCTCTTTTTGCTTGAAGTCAGGCATCAATGCCACGAATAGATGATGGCTTCCACTTGGCGGAGGTAGTCGCGCTTGTCGTATTTGGGCGCGTAGACGAAGCCCTCGATCGTGATGATATCTTTTCCGTCGGAGCTCAGGAAGGCATCGCTGATGAACGGGCCGCCCATGTAGTCGTTCTGGGTTTCCCAGAGGGAACGGATCTCCGTGAAGTCGCGCCCCTTGTAGTTCTTCTTCCAGTAGCCCGGCTGGATGACGGGGTTGGTGATCATGTAGCTGCCTTCGAGCGATGCGGGCACATTCTCCTTGGTCACCTCGTTCCGTTTGGCCACGAGTGCTTCGAGCGTGAACTGATCTTCGCCGGTGTAGGGATATTTGTAGATGAAGATGCCCTGCGTGGTGTAGGTAGTCTCGTAGGAGATCCACACGAAGTCGTCGGTCCGTTTCTTCAGCGTGTAGTTGGACGGGAAATACGGGCTGCCGCCGAACTGCATGCGGACGGCGTCGGCCAGTGCCGCGTTCTCGAACTTGCGTGCGTTGTAGATCACGCGTTCGCGTTCAGCGTCTTCAAACGTCTCGCAGATCTTCTCGTCGTGCGAGAGGATGATCTCGGAGGCGGTGGCCTCGTCGGGTGCGAAGACCGAGATCATGGTCTGCGGCTCGGCCCAGACATTCTTGCTGACCATGAACTTCGACGCGCAGGTATCGGCCACGTGCACGTAAAGGATGTTGCGGTGCAGCCGGAACACGTTCACGAAACCCTCGGGCGGCACGTTGTAGATGCGGTACTTGGTTTCCTTCTGCGGGGTGTAGGGATACTCCGCCTGGAGTACGGTGCGGACGGCGTTGCCCACTTCCGACTCCCAGAGGGCCTTCGTGGAGACGATCTCCACTTCGCCGGCCTTGCCGCTGATAGAGGGCAGGATCAGCGGTTTCTTCTCTTTGTTGCCGCAGGCGCCCAGCAGCAGGCAGGGCAGCAGCAGCGCGAGGATGAGATGACGTGTTTTCATATCGTTGTGTTTTTTCGTTTCATCAGAAGAGGCTGCGGATGTCGTTGCCGAAGGCCAGCACCATCAGCAGGATGAGCAGCGCCATGCCGATCCACTCGGCTACCTCCATGAACTTGTCAGAGGGGCGCTTCCCGGTGATCATCTCGAAGATCAGGAAGAGGATGTGCCCGCCGTCGAGGGCAGGGATGGGCAGCAGGTTCATCACGCCCAGCATGATGGAGAGCAGTGCGCAGAGCGACCAGAACTTGAACCAGTCCCAGGTATCGGGGAAGATGCGCCCGATGGCGATAAAGCTGCCCACCGACTTGTAGGCCTGGGTCTTGGGTGAGAAGATCAGCCCGAGCTCCTGTACGTAGCCCTTGATGGTGTTCCAGGTCTTGCGGGCGCCGGCCGGGATGGCCGTGAGCAGGTTGTATTCCCGGGTGGTCACCTCGAACCACTGGTTGAGGTCGGTGTCGAGCATCACCCCGATGCGGCCGGCGGTGTCGACCTGCAGGGGCATCTCCAGGGGCGTTCCGCCACGTTGCAGCGAGGCCTCGACCTGCTGGTCCCGGTGCTCCTTCAGCTCCCGCTGGATCTCCTGCACGATGAACATGGGCTTGCCGTCGATGCCCACCACGGCGTCGCCCGGAAGCAGCCCGGCGTCAATATTGGGCGAATCCGGCTGCACCTCCTTCACCACGAACGGGAAGGCCAGCTCGAACATGCCCGGCGTGCTGAGCATGGCCGGGATATAGGCCGGGTCGATGGGGATGGTGAGGGTGTCGGTGCCGCGCAGGACGGTAGCCTCGTGCGCCTGTGAGCGTACCAGGTCCACCTGCAAGTTCGTGAAGTTCTCGGTCGGCACGCCGTCGAAGGCCAGGATGCGGTCGCCGGTGCGGAAGCCGATCTCGTAGGCCAGATCGTTCACGGCGACGCCGTAAACGGCGTTTTCGTTGCGCAGGTATTCCTCGCCCCATGTGTTCAGGATGGCCGCGTAGAGCACGATGGCCAGGATAAAGTTGAAGAGCACGCCCCCGAACATGATGAAGAAGCGCTGCCAGGCCGGTTTCGTGCGGAACTCGTACGGTTGCGGCGGGAGCTTCATCGCCTCGGTGTCCATCGATTCGTCGATCATGCCGGCAATCTTGCAGTAGCCGCCGAACGGCAGCCAGCCGATGCCGTATTCCGTATTTTCGGGGTGGGCATCCCATTCTTCATCTTCATTGGAAGAGAAGAACTTGCAGTGCCATTTGCCGCCGAAGCGCTTGAACTTGGCCAGTGAGAATTTCGGATTGAAGAACAGGTAGAATTTCTCCACCCGCGTCTTGAACAATTTCGCAAAGGTATAGTGCCCGAACTCATGGAAGAGCACGAGCAGGGAGAGAGCCAGGATCACCTGGACGATCTTGAGAAGGACAACCATCACTAATCTAACTTGTCTATCATTTCGGAAGCGATGCGTTTCGCTTCAAAATCCGTGCTATAAATGGCTTCGAAATCGGGTTTTGCCACAAAGGTGCCGCGGGCCATGGTCCCGGAGATGATTTCGGGAATGTCGGTGAAGCGGATGCGTCCGTCGAGGAACGCCGCCACGGCCACTTCGTTGGCCCCGTTCATGATGCAGGTGGCGTTGCCGCCTTTCTCCAGCGCCTCGTACGCCAGGCCCAGGCAGGGGAAGCGCTCCAGGTCGGGCTTCTCGAAGGTGAGGGAAGCGAGCTGGGCGAAATCGATGCGGCTGGTATTCAGGTCGATGCGCTCGGGATACGAAAGGGCGAACTGGATGGGCAGGCGCATGTCAGGCTGGCTGAGCTGGGCCATTACGCAACCGTCGGAGAACTGCACCATGGAGTGGATGATGGACTGCGGGTGGATGACCACCTCGATGTCCTGCGGCTCTACGTTGAAGAGCCAGCGCGCTTCGATCAGCTCCAGCCCCTTGTTCATGAGGCTGGCCGAGTCAATGGTCACCTTGGCGCCCATCTTCCACCGGGGGTGGTTAAGGGCCTGTTCGCGCGTGGCTGCGGCGAGCTCCTCGCGGGTGCTGCGGCGGAACGGGCCGCCCGATCCGGTGAGGAGGATCTTCTCCAGGCGGGCGTGCTCACCCTGCAGGCACTGGAAGATAGCGGAGTGCTCCGAGTCCACGGGGAGGATCGGGGCACCGTGCTTGCGGGCCAGCGGCATGATGAGCCCGCCGGCGGCCACAAGGGTCTCCTTGTTGGCCAGTGCGATGGCCTTGCCCGCCTCGATGGCGGCGATGGTGGGTTTCAGGCCGCTGAATCCCACCATGGCGGTCAGCACGATATCGATCTGCGGATCCTTCAGCAGGTCACAGATGGAATCGATGCCGGTGAATACTTTTATATATAAAGGGTCCAGGGCGGCGGCCACCTCTTCATAGCGGTCCGGGTTGCAGATGACTACGGCGGAGGGGTTGAAACGCCGCGCCTGCTCGATGAGCAGGGCGCTGTTGTTGTTGGCGGTCAGCAGTTCCACCTGGAAGCGGTCTTCGTGCTGGCTGATGACGTCGAGTGCCTGGGTGCCGATCGAGCCGGTGGAGCCCAGGATGGCGATGTGTCGTTTGGGAGTCTGTTCCATCAGAATTCTATGTAGAGCGCGGGGTCGACGGGCTGGTTCTTGTAGCGGAGCTCCAGCAGGATGTGGGCGTTCGAGAGCTCGCCGGTTTCGCCGAGGACGCCCAGCGTGGTGCCGGCCTTCACCTGCTCGCCCACGCTCTTGGAAAGCTTGCCGGCGTGCCGGTAGATGGAGACCAGGTCGTGGTCGTGCTGCATGCGGAGGGTACAGCCCTCCAGTTCGTTCCAGTCAGCCGAGACGATGGTGCCGTCGAGGATGGCGGAGAAGGTGGTGCCGGAAGGGCCGGTCAGCTCCACGTAAGCGTGGCTGCCGCCGGGGCGGAATCCCGCTCCCAGCGTGGCCTTGAAGGGACGCTTGAACGCGACGTCCTTCAGCGCCTCGATGCGCTCGGGTGTCGGGCGGGCTTCCTGCGCCGCATCGATGAGTTCGACTTGTGCACGCAGCAGTGAATCGCTCCGCTCCATGGCTTCGAGCGCGGCGGGGTCGGTCTCCGTCTCCACGGTGGCCAGGCGCAGCGAGTCGAGCGGCAGTGCCTCGCGGCCGGTGAGGATGCGCTGGATGTTGGTCACCTGGAAAGCCCACAGTTCGATGACCTTCTCCAGCGAGTCGACCTTCTGGTAGTTCTCGATGGCGGCGGCCTGCGTTTCGGGCGAAGGATAGCCCGGGATCGTGCGGCGGAGCGGTGTCTTGGCAATCAGAAGATAGGTCAGCAGCATCACTACCAGGCCGAATGCGGCAAAGGAGAAGAGCTGGTGCTTGTCGAATTTTCTTTCTTGTTTTGCCATAGATTCGTTAACTTTGCGTTATGGACAGGATCGTCGGTATCGATTACGGAAGGAAACGCGTGGGAGTCGCGGTAAGCGATCCGCTGCGCATTTTCGCTTCTGCCCTGGAGACGGTTCCTGCTGCAAAGATAATAGATTATCTGAAAAATTATGCCGCGACGGAGACGATCGAGCGGTTCGTGGTGGGCTACCCCATGAATCTCGACAACACCCCGTCCGAGGCGGCAGCCTATGTGGATGCCTTCCTGAACCTTCTCAAGAAGCGTTTCCCCGACGTGCCCGTCACGCTCGAGGACGAACGTTTCACCTCCGTCCTGGCCCACCGGGCGATGATTGACGGCGGCGTGAAGAAGATGGACCGGCGCGACAAGGCGGCCGTCGACAAGGTGAGTGCGGCCCTCATCCTGCAAACCTATCTGGATCGACAAAAGAACGAACTGGCATGATACTCCCCATCTATATCTATGGATCCCAGGTGCTCCGCACCGCCTCTGAAACGTCCGACCTCTCCGACCGGGAAGGTCTCTCGAAACTGATCGAAGACATGATCGAAACCATGCACCAGGCCGACGGCTGTGGCCTGGCGGCACCCCAGGTAGGCATCTCGAAGCGGATCCTGGTGGTCGACGGCAACGACCTGACCGACCGCTACCCCGAACTCAAGGGCTTCCACCGTGAAATGATCAACCCGGTCTTCACCTTCGAGAGCCCCGAGAAGGCTTCCTATGAAGAAGGCTGCCTCAGCATCCCCGGCGTCGACGCGGAGATCTCCCGCCCGGCGAAGATCCGCGTCCGCTACGTCAACCCGCAGTTCGAGGAGGTGGAAGAGGATTTCGAGGGCTTCGCAGCCCGGATGATCCAGCACGAGATGGACCATCTCGACGGCGTCCTGTTCGTGGACCGTGCCACGCCCATCCGCAAGAAGATGATTTCCGGCAAGCTGATGAACATCGCCAAGGGGAAGACCCACACCCGCTACCGTGTCAAGACAGATAAAAAATCGTGATATGAAACTCAAAGCCTTCCATGCCTATGACATCCGGGGCCATTTCGGCACCGACCTGACCCTGGAGATAGCCTACAAGGTAGGTTACTTCCTTCCCGAACTGCTCGACACGCACCGTGTCCTGCTGGGGCGGGACATGCGCCTTTCGTCGCCTGCGTTGCACGAGGCGGTGTTGGGCGGCCTGCTCGACGCCGGCGCCGAAGTCTGGGACCTGGGCTTGAGCACCACGCCGTTCGTGTACTACGTCACGGCCAAGCATGGATTCAAGGCTTCCATCCAAATTACGGCCTCGCACAACCCGAAGGACGACAACGGCCTGAAAATATCGCGGGCGCTCTCCCTGCCGGTAGGCTACGATTCGGGTCTGAGTACTATTGAGAAATGGATCCTGGAAGGGCGTCCCACGCCGCTCGCCGAGCAGCGCGGCACGGTGCACGACTTCGACGTCCGCGAAGAATACGTGGCGTTCCTCAACAGTTTCAAGCAGGACATCTCCAACCTGAAGATCGGCATGGACTGCTCCAACGGCATGGCGTCCATCTTCGTCCATCAGATCTACGGCGATCAGCCCATCTACCTATATGATAAACTTGATGGCAGTTTCCCCAACCATGAGGCCAATCCATTCCAGCCTGAGAACGTGGTGGACCTGCAGAAACTGGTCATTGCCGAGAAGTGTGACGTGGGCGTCATCTACGACGGCGACGCCGACCGCGTGATGTTCATCGACGAGACCGGCAGTTTCATCGCGCCCGACCTGATCATTGCGCTGCTGGGCGAGTATTTCATCAAGGAAAAAGGGCAGAAAGGCATCGTGCTGCAGGATATCCGCAGTTCGAAATCGGTGGCGGAGTATCTCGAGCCGCTGGGCGCCGAGATCGCCATGTGGAAAGTGGGCCGCGCCTTCGCGGCGCCGCGCCTCCGCGAGCTCGACGGCGTCTGGGGCGGCGAGGTGGCTGGCCACTACTATTTCCGCGACTTCTACTACAGCGACAGCGGCATCCTGGCTGGCATCCTGGTGCTGGGCATCGTCTCGAAACTCAAGGCGGCCGGCATCAAGTTCTCCGAAAAGATCGCTGAGATCAAGCATTACGAGAATTCCGGCGAGATCAATTTCCACGTGCAAAACAAGCCCGCGGCCATGGAGGCCGTCAAGCGCCACTTCATGGATGCCGAAAAGCACACGGCCTTCTACGATTTCGACGGCTACCGTGTGGAGTTCAAGAACTGGTGGTTCAACGTTCGTCCCTCGAACACCGAGCCCTACCTCCGCTTCCTCTGCGAAGCCACCACCATGACCCTCCTCGAACAAAAGATCGCCGAAGCCCGCTCCGTCATCGAGCAGTTCGTGTAAAAAAAAGAATCAAGCGTTCCCGATGTGCCGGACGGAGCGCCTGATTCTCTTAACCTAAAACTTAACCTATGAAAAAACTATTTGTCTCAAGGTTAAGCAAAGGGTGTGCCAAACTTTTTTTACGGGGCGCTGCCCTTCCGCTGATGCGGACTTTTTAGATCAGGCCGTCGGGGATGTCGAGGGTGAGGATGTCGTCGTGGATGCTGACGATGAGGTCTTCGTGGATGGGGACGAGGACTTCGCCAGTGGCGGTTTCCAGCGTGAGGAGGGTGTTGCCGCCGTAGTCGCTGAAATCCACGACGGTGCCTACGATCTTCCGGGTACGGCTGTCGCGGACTTGCAGACCCACGAGCGTGTCTTCATCGTCTTCTTCCTCTTCCGACAGCGAAACTTCGCGGCCGACGAGTTCTTCGGCCTCGGCCAGCGTGTCGATGTCTTCGAACTTGACGACCAGCCGGCTGCCACGGGATGTGGCCGATTCAATGAAAAAAGGAACCGGCGCTCCATCGAATTCGATGAATACCGGTTCCTGGCTCTTCAAATCCTGCGGGTCCTCGGCCGAGCGGCTCAACACCACCTGGCCGGCTGCGCCCCAGGATTTCAACACTTTCATCCCGACTAGGCCTCAGGTGCTTCTGCGGGAGCCTCGGCGGTAGCAGCAGCCTCAGCTTCGGCGGCAGCGGCAGCAGCTTCTTCAGCGGCAGCCTTTGCTGCAGCCTCGGCGGCAGCGGCGAGCTCGGCCTTCTTCTTGGCGATGGCCTCGGCGCGCTCTTCGTTGACCTTGGCTTCAGCCTTGACGGCAGCCTTGGCGGCTTCGACGGCGGCGTTGGCGATGGTCTGCTTCTTCGAAGCGACCTTGCCTTCCTTCTGGGACTTCCAGGCGGCGAAGCGGCGGTCGGCCTCTTCCTGGGTGAAAGCGCCCTTGGCGACGCCACCCTGGAGGTGCTTCTTCAGCAGGACACCTTCATAGGAGAGGATACGGCGGGCCGTGGTGGTCGGCTGGGCACCTTTGTTGAGCCAGTCGAGGGCTTTCTCACCGTCGAGGACGATGGTAGCGGGGTTGGTGTTCGGGTTGTAAAGGCCGATCTGTTCGATCAGACGGCCGTCGCGCGGTGCGCGTGCGTCAGCGACGACAATGTGGAAATACGCGTAGTTCTTCTTGCCGTGACGCGAAAGGCGGATCTTAACTGCCATTTTGCAATTGCTTTAAGTTAGTAATCAGTTCAATAATTGTAACTTCCCTATCTTCTCGAGAAAGGGCTTGCAAAGATACGGATATTTTTTGAAATACAAATTTTTTATAGGGCATCCACCACCCGCTGCATGTGCTTGCCGTTCGAACCCTTGATCAGGATGGTCCGGTCGGAGAGCGGCTGCTCGATGACGAAGGCCTTCAGGTCCTCGATGGTCGGGAACGTGTGGACTTCTACCGGGAGGAAGCCGAGTGCGGCTGCCGCCTCGAATTCCGAACCCACCAGATACACCTCGGAAGTGACCTGGACGGCCTGTTCGAGGATGGCGCGGTGTTCTGCCTGCGAATCGGCGCCCAGCTCCAGCATGTCGCCCAGCATCAACACCTTCCCCGTGAAATTGGTGGCGGCAAAGTTCTTGAGGGCCACCTTCATGCTCGACGGGTTGGCGTTGTAGGCGTCGATGATGAGCGTATTGCGGTCCGTCTTGACGAGCTGGCTGCGGCTGTTCGACGGCGTATAGTCCTCAATGGCCTGCACCATACTGGTGAAGGGCACTTCGAAATAGGTACCCACGGCCAGGGCCGCCATCACGTTGTCGGCGTTGTAGTCGCCCACCAGGTGGGTCGACAGCGTTACGGGCTTTCCGTCGTGCTCGAACGACAGTTGCAGGTACGGCGATTCAGCGGTCGCCGGAAGGATGGTGACGTTCTGCTCATGGACGCCGTAGCGGCAGGTCCGCAGACCGGGGCGGTGTCCTACCATTTCGCAGAGGTCGGGGTTGTCGGCGTTGTAGAACGCCACGCCGCCCTTCTGGCGAAGGAAGTCGTAGAGTTCGCCCTTGGTCTTCTTGACGCCTTCGAATGATCCGAAACCCTGCAGGTGTGCTTTTCCTACAGTGGTGATCAGGCCGCAGGTGGGCTGGACCACCTGGGTCAGTTCGGCGATTTCGCCGGGGGCGCTGGCGCCCATCTCCACGACGGCCAGCTCGGTCTTCTCATCGAGACGGAAGAGGGTGACCGGCACGCCGATATGGTTGTTGAAGTTGTCCTTGGTGGCGACGAGCGCGTATTTCTTCGACAGGACGGCGGCCACCAGCTCCTTGGTCGTGGTCTTGCCGTTCGTGCCCGTGATGCCGACCACGGGGATGTCGAGCTGCAGGCGGTGGTAGGCGGCCAGCTTCTGCAACATGCTGAGGGCGTTTTCCACCACGATGCATTTGCGCCGCTTGTAGGTGGTGCCTTCCAGCAGGAAGCGGTCGACGATGGCATATTTGGCGCCGGCCTTGAGCGCATCCACGGCGAAGTCGTTGCCATCGAACTTCTCGCCCTTGAGGGCGAAGAACATCACGCCCTCGCGGATCTGACGGCTGTCCGTCGTAATCCCCGTACACTCCTTGTACAGACTGTACAACTCTTCAACTGAAATCATATCGCGTTTTCTTTATTTTTTACCTGTTGAACCGAATCCGCCGCTGCCGCGCTGGCTCTCTTCCAGCGCCTCCACCGGCTCCCATTCCACCGTCTCGTGGCGGGCTACCACCAGCTGGGCGATCCGTTCGCCGGCCTCGATGGTGAAGGGCTCGTTCGAGAGGTTGACCAGCAGCACTTTGATCTCGCCACGGTAATCCGCGTCGATGGTACCGGGCGCGTTGACGATTGAGATGCCGTGCTTGGCGGCCAGGCCGCTGCGGGGACGCACCTGCGCTTCAAACCCAGCTGGCAGCTCGATGTGCAGGCCGGTGGGGACCATCGCCCGTTCCAGCGGGCCCAGTGTGAGGGGTTGTTCCAGATGGGCGCGCAGGTCCATGCCGGCCGAAAGCGCCGTGGCGTAGGCGGGCAAAGCGAAAGGTGAGTGGTTGACGATCTTTACTTTCATGCGACGGTCTTCTTACGTTTTTGAATCACAAATATAGCACATGCCAGCGCAATATAGACCAACGAAAGCGCGGCTTGCAGCACGATCTTCATGCCCAGGCCCGTTTCGGGCAGCAGTCCGCCCAGGGCCCAGACGCCCAGGCCTGCCGCCACGAGCAGGATTACCACGCCCCAGTTATAGGGGATCGGGTAGTGCTTGCGACCCAGCACGGTGGTCAGTACCAGCATCGTGAGATAGCTGGCGATGTGGCCCCAGGCCGCGGCGTGGTAGGAGTAGCGCGGCATGAAGATGACGTTCACCACAATCGTCACCACCAGGCCCGCCAGCGTGATCCACACGGCGTAGCCCGTCTTTTCGGAGAGCTTGTACCAGATATTCACGTTGAACAGGATGCCCGTGATGACGTAGGCCATCAGCATGATGGGGGTGATGTCGAGGCCAACGCGGAAATCCTTGCCCAGGATCAGGCCGATCTCGTCCATGAAGAGCATCAGCACCACGAAGCCGAACATGCAGAAGGCTGTGAAGTAGTTCAGCACGTCGGCGTATATTTTCTTGCTGCCCTTGTCGCGCTCGCGCTGGAAGAAGAAGGGCTCCGCGGCATAGCGGAACATCTGCACGAAGAGCTGCATGATCACGGCCAGCTTGACGGCGGCCTGGTACACGCCCAGGTCGGCGCGCCAGTTCACCGGGTCGGCGTTGCAGAAACGCATCAGCACGCGGTCGAGCACGTCGTTCATGATGCCCGGGAGACCGGCCACCATCAGCGGCAGCGAATAGATGAGCAGGCGGCGGATGAGGCCTTTGTCGAGCTGGAAGGTAAGCTTCAGCAGTTCGGGTGCGATCAGCACCAGACAGACGATACAACTGACCAGGATGGCGAAAATCGGGTAGGTGAAGTCGGGCGTGGCGCTGACGAAGCGGGTGAGCCACAGGCAGGAGCCTTCAGCGAAACGGGCGGCCATCACCAGGTAGAGCAACAGGTTGACACCCAGTTCCGTCAGGATCTTGAGCGTTTTGATGACCGCGAATTTGAGGGCTTTGTGCTCGTGGCGGAGCTTGGCGAAAAGGATGGCCGTGGTGCAGTCCAGGAAGAGGATCAGGCCGCAGTAGACGATCAGTTTGGAATGCCCTGCATAGCCCATCGCTGTGGAGATGTCTCCTGAGAAGACGACCATGCAGGCCAGGAAGAGGGCGCAGACGCCGAAGACCGTAACAAAAGCGTTGGAGAACACCTTCCCGGGGTCGGCTCCCTCCTTGGTGGCGTAGCGGAAACAGCCTGTCTCGAGTCCGAGGGTGAGGACAACCTGCAACATCGCGATGTAGGCCATGAATTCCGACAACACGCCGAAGTCCGACTGGGTAAGGACGCGGGTGTAAAGGGGAACCAGTGCGAAGTTGATGATCCGGGCCAGGATCGTACTCAGGCCGTATATGGCGGTTTCGCCGGCCAACTGTTTGAGGGGATTTGCCACTTGCGTTGTGTTTGTCTTACAAATGTACGAAATAATCCGTAAATTTGGGCTGCGAAAAACAGGTATAAACAAGTATAAACGTTTATAAACGAATGAAACGGTTTTGCATTTTTCTGATGGCGGCGCTCGTCCTGCTCGCAGGCTGCAAGAAAGACAAGGAGCAGCCCCTTCAGGACGATCCCGAAAACGAACAGACAGAACAAACCCAGGAAGAAACAGCCATGAAAGAAGAACCCGCACTGCCCGCCGACAAATGGGCGGAACTCGGTAACGAACCGATGCTGAAGATTAAGACCACCGACGGCACCATGACCATCAAACTCTATGCGGACACGCCGTTGCACCGCGACAACTTCGTGAAGCTGTCGAAGAAAGGCTTCTACAACGGCCTGCTGTTCCACCGCATCATCAAAGGCTTCATGATCCAGGGCGGCGATCCGCTCACGAAGGACTCCACGAAGGTGGCTATGTACGGCACCGGCGGTCCGGGCTACACCATCCCCGCCGAGATCGTTCCTACACATACCCATAAGAAAGGTGCGTTGGCGGCCGCCCGTCGCGGTGACCAGGCCAACCCGGCCAAGGAATCGTCCGGATCCCAGTTCTACATCGTACAGGACGAAGAGGGCTGCCGGCATCTGGACGGCGAATACACCATCTTCGGCGAAGTGGTTGACGGCCTCGGCGTCATCGACAAGATTGCTTCGGAACGTACCGACCTCCGCGACCGTCCCGTCCGCAAGGTCGAGATCATCTCGATCACGCCTGTTGAAAAATAATTTCGAAAATTTTTACGCCGAATAAATTTTGGCACACCCTTTGCTTAACCTTGAGACAAATAGTTTTTTCATAGGTTAAGTTTTAGGTTAAGAGATGAAGGCGATTTCCCCTGGACAAGGAAATCGCCTTTTTCTATTTTACAGCCGGTGGCGTTTGCTGAGGCGGGTGTCGGCGGAGGAGGCGCCGAGCAGGAACCTGGCGCGGCCTTTCGGCGTAACGAAGGCGTGGGCGTCGCTATCCCATAGTTTGAGATCATCGGCCGGAATCACCAGCTCGACTTCTTTTTTCTCCCCCTGCTTCAGCGCGATACGGTCGAAGCCGCGCAGACGGAACCGGGCATCGTCGCCCGGGAAACGGACGTAAAGCTGGACCACTTCCTCGCCGTCGCGTGAACCCGTGTTCTGCAGCCGGAAGCGGACGACATAGCGGCCGTCTTCCTTGCGGACTTTCATCTTCGAATACTTGAACGTCGTATAGCTCAGGCCATGGCCGAAGGGGAAGATCGGCTTGCCTTGGAAATACATATAGGTTCGTCCATGCCGGATGTCGTAGTCCAGCATGTTCGGCAGGTCGAGGATGTCGCTCACCCAGGTCTGGGTGGTACGCCCGGCAGGATTGTAGTCGCCGAAGAGTACGCTCGCCAGCGCGGTGCCCGTCTCCTGGCCGCACTGCGTCATGTGGACGATGGCGGGCACATGTGCGGCAGTCCAGTTGATGGCGAAAGGAAAACTGCTGATCAGCGTGACCACCGTATTGGGATTGGCCTGCCACACCACCTTGATCAAGTCTTCGGTTTCCAGCTGAAGGGAGCGGCGGTCCATGGCTTCCCGGCCGTCTCCGGCCACAACGCCGTAGGCCCATGGCGCCTGGACGGACTGCCCGTCCCAATCCGGGCTGGTGGCGGGGTGATTGCCCACGCAGACGATGCAGACGTCGGCCCAGCGGGCCAGTTCCTGGGCGGAGCCGTCGGAGTCCCAGCGCTGGAAGCGGACTTCCGTCTGTGTGCTGTCAACAGCGGCTTTGATCCCTTCCAGCGGGCTTACCCGGTAGGAGGGCAGTGCGCCGTACCAGTCTTTGAGAACTGCCTCGGCCCGGTTGCCGAAGACGGCGATCTTCTTGACGGTCTTCCGGTCGAGGGGGAGGAGATTCCGGTCATTTTTCAGCAGGACGATGGATTTCTGTGTCACCAGCAGTGCCTTGTCCTTGTGTCCCTGGCGCTCCCAGGGCAGGTCTTCCTCACTGCCGAATTCCTGTGCGTCGTAAGGGCATTCGGCATCCATCAGGCCCAGCCGCAGCATCGTGCGCAGGTTGGCCCGGGTACGTTCATTGATCACTTCTTCCGAGAGGAAGCCGGCCTCCCAGGCGGCTTTTACCTGCTCGAAACGGGAGTCGATAAATCGCGAAAGACCGGCGTTCAGGGCCATTTGGATGGCTTCGTTCACATCCTTGGCATAGCCATGCATGGTGGGCAGATACATGAAGGGCAGGGCGCCGGCATCGTCCACCAACGTGCCTTTCATGCCCCACTCGTCAATCAGGATATTCTGGATAAAGTTGTTGGCGATGCAGGGAACGCCGTTGTAGGCATTGTAGGCCGTCATCAGCGACATGGACCCGGCCTGAGCGCCTTTCCAGAAGCCATAGCTGTAGTATTCGCGGAATAGTTTTTCGTCAAAGCGGGAATCGGTCTTGTAGCGGTTGTCTTCGTTGCTGTTGGCCAGGAAGTGCTTCATCAGGGAAGCGCCGCGCCAGTATTTCGGATCGTCGCCCTGGATGCCGCGCACCTCGGCTGCCACCATCTCTCCGACCAGATAGGGGTCTTCGCCGAAGCTCT
>Ga0310690_10002686_pt1 | contig 28364 bp, 46 predicted proteins | sample AusTroGonzalo_MG_2_FD_207661 | JGI IMG/M metagenome (GOLD analysis project Ga0310690, IMG submission 207661) | Bovine rumen microbial communities from tropical cattle in Woodstock, Queensland, Australia - Gonzalo_04 (v2) (version 2) | ecosystem: Host-associated > Mammals > Digestive system >...
GTCGTGTTGTCACCACTTAACTATTAAGTACTTAAGGGGACCCTCTAAAATCTGAAGATCATGCGCCGCGCCGCGCCGGTTTTTAGCTTTATCTTTATACCTGAAAAAACTATTTTTCTTTTTGTTTATTCGACTCCAGGCGCTTTTATTTCCGCGCTTTTTCCTTTTTCCCGCCTCCAGATCATTTTATTTTGTTTTTTATTTCTGAATGCAGCGCGGACCGGATCAGGACCGGGACCGGCGGCGCCTTTTATGTTTTGCGCTGCTTTTTCCGCGTTTTTTCTTTATCTTTTCCCGCGTCCGCTGCTTTTCCTCCAAAATTTTTATAATTTTTTTCTTGCTTTCTTGCATTTTCCTATTGCATTTTTGCAATAATGCAATTAAAATTAAAAATGTCAAATAAAGAAATACGCCGCACAACGCGGCCAAATACGGAGGATTTAAAATGTTAAACGCTATTATTACCACAAAAAAGCATTCTAAAGTAGAGATCTACGCCGCGCGCGGCATTCAGTACGACGCAAAAACAGACCGCATTTTGTCCCCGGTGGGCTGGATCAAACCATTACTCAAAAAAGGAAATACAAAAACCGGGACCGCCGTTTATACTTATTCTTTATTGCCCACAAATCAAGAATTTAATACACCGTACGGCGTTTTAAAAGGAACGTGCCCGTGTAAATGTATAGGCTGTTACGCTACAGCAGGCCGTTATAATATGCCTTCAACGATCAATAGTTTAGCTTTACAAACTTATTTAGCATATAATCATTTAGATTTTGTAAAGCGTGCGATAATTGCACAATTGGAAACATTGCCCCGTGTCTATGAGATCCGCATTCACGCCGCCGGTGACTTCTTTTCTGATGATTATTTGAATATGTGGAAAGAAATAATCGATCTGTTCCCGGATAAATTCTTTTGGTCATATACGAAAGTGAAAGAATACGAAAGCGCTTTTGATGAATTTAATAATGCTAATTTAGTTAAAAGCGTTATTAATGGTATAGGCTTTAATTTTGGAAAAGTTGAATATATCTTAAATGCTTATTACAAATTAAAGGCCGCCGGAATGCGCGTTTATATTTGCCGCTGCGGCATTGATCCAAATCAACATTGTCATAATTGTCATTCATGCAGCAAATATGATTTTGTGCTTTTTATAGAGCATTCGACGGGATACGATCCCAAATCAAGCCCGCGTTATATGGAGCTTGTAAACGTTATTGAAAATCAGGATCAGGCCCGCGCTATAGCGTAAAATTTGGAGGTTTAAAGCAATGTATATATTTATTGATACTTTATTAATTACAATTGAATTTGAAATTCAGGCCGTGCAATTAATACAGCTTGCAATGATCGCAGCAGTAGCAATGATTATTTGGAGGTTTAAAAAATGAATAAAGGAAACTATATCACGCCGGCGCCGGATCGCGCTTTATATATCAATTTAACGCGTGATTACTGTTACGACGTTATAGGATATGACTCAGAATTTCCGCGTGTATATTACGATCAAATACTGACATGCGATAAAAGCGTTTTGTATCATTTCCCGGGCAATATGACAAAAGATTCATATTTTGATGATCTATTAGCGGAAGCCCGCGAATTTAATATTGAATTCACGCCTATAGATATTTACATGATCGCATATGAAGTAATAAAAGATTGTTTTATTTATGGAGGCGTAAAAAATGAAAGAATATAAATTTATATCCCGTGAGGCGGGCATATCATGCAGCATTATTGAATTATTCCGTGATAACGTGTATGAATATTACGTTTTGACGCCGTATAGCTCTGACTTATATTTTAGTTTTGGCGCGCCGGATCAATTCACGGAACACAGCTTATATAGGCTATTCGTGCGCGGATATTTCGATAATATTATCCGCGGCGCAAAAGATGATTTTTGGCGCCATGAGGCGGAATTAAAAAAGCTTTTGGAAATAGATATATAAAAAAACAGGCCCGGCCCGGTTCCGGGCTTTTTTCCTATGGAGGCATTATAAAATGTATAAAGTTATGAATTGCATTAATCGCGCGCCGGTTTATTTTGACGACGCGGAAAGTACATTAATTTATGCATATTCTTTTAATTATCCCGGCGTTTTTATAGGATATGCCGCCGGGCTGGAAAGCTTTAAAAAGCATTATAATTTAGCTTTAAAGCTGTTTAGTGATTTAGATCACTATAATATTATCCATATCAACGGCGCCGCGATATGCGCTTGCAGTGATGAAAGCAGCGCGCTAATTTTGCCCGGTGAAAATACGCCGCCGCCGGTGATAAATTCAAATCTGTTTACTTATACGCCGGACGCCGTCCGCGTATCTAAACCAGCAAAAACAGGCCCAAAAACAACAAATTTTAAAACTACAATATCAATTAATAATAAAGGCCAAATAATCATTTAATAATTCTTTTTGGAGGCGTTTATGATTATTATTCTTATAGCGTGCGCGCTTTTGCTGCTGCTGTTTTTCCAGCGCGCAAAAAGCCCGCCGGCGTGCGGCACGCCGGGATCATGTCCGGAAATTAGCACGCGCAAAAAAGGCCCGCAAAAGGCCGCAAAATTTAAATTAATAAAAGTACTAAAGCAGCGCAAAATTGACGACGTGCGCCGCGGTTTTGGCGTGCGCGTATATAGGACCGGCGCCGGGATCCTCAGGACCGGGACGGCCTCAGGGCGCTTTCATAAGGTAAAGCGTGAAACCGACGCAAATCCGGGGTACGGCGGGATGGCCCGTACATATATCCTATAACTGAAATTAGCTCGCGCGCGCGTGCGTACGCGCATACACCACACACGCATACACGCACACGATCACGCGTTTAATATTGAAAATCGCTTGAAAAAGTTTATAATAAATATAGGACCAGCGTTTTAAATCCTTCAGTATTTCTTTATTTGATAGTTTTGAAATTACGAAGAGCTGGTCCTTTTCTAATGGAAGAAAAAGCCCGCTCTGGTGATTAAAACTTATATGGTTTTTACATAAGCCGATTCCCGGAAGATGATGTCCGGAATCGGCCTCTTGTTTTCTTCGGGAAGATTTTTTCGGGGAATCTTCGGAAGAAAATTTCCGCTTGATTTGCTGCAAAAAATGAAAAACTTTCCGGGGCCAAAATTGAAAAAATTTTCTGAAGGGAGGGGGCTATTTTTTCGCTGATACCGGGGGGTCATTTTTTGACGTTACGTGCCCGTCTTTATCCACAGTGTACCTTTTCCCTCTGGAATGCACTTCGGCGTGACAATCTCGGCACAAAAGCATTAAATTGTCCCAGTTTAGCGTTATATCGGGGTCATAAATGTTTTGAGGCGTTAAATGTACCTTGTGATGTACTGTGTCGCCGGGTCTTATTATCCCGTTTTCAAGGCACCTTTCGCAGAGGCCTTTTTTATATGATATAAATCCTTCCCTACACTTCACCCACGCCGGGGATCCATAAAATTCTTTAGCGAATGCACGGGCCATATTTTTATTTCCCTTCCTACAAAAAGAACGCGGACGAACCGCGCTCTTTTTGCTTAGTAGGAGGCGCCAAAGCTTTCAGAGGCTATTTGGCACCATAATATTACATCTTATCGTAGGTGATAAAAAATGTTATATCAGGTCCAATATTCCCATTCTGCCTTTATGCAGCAGAAATTTTATATAGCGCTCCGAGTAATGGTACTCTTTTTCCAAAGACAGTCTGTCTGGATTGCTTGAAACTATAGGGAGATCGTTTATGTAATAGTCATACATGATTGACCTTTCCACAGATTCAGACAACAGATAAATCGTCTTCTCGATTTCCTTCTCCACCTTTACAAGTTCCTTTGCCCGGTCTTCAGCATCCTCGAGCATCATGATGATCTCGTCTGAATATCGCACAAAACCTCCGGAAACGGGATCTCCCGGCGCCGGGGGCACCTCTGAAAACTTTGGCGACCCGGGCAAGGTCCTTGACCTGAGCTCTAACATCCTTCTATTTAGAGTTCTTAAATCTTGCTTGATATGGTGCGCCCTCCCAAGGAATCTTTTTAATTCTCTTTCGTCCATTGCGCACTCCTGTATACCAAATATGGAATTATCCAGAACGGGGCCGTAATAAATAAAATTACGTCTCTAAGAAGGAAATAAACTACCAGCAAGAATAAACAAAAAGCGCCAGCTACCTTTTCCGTGTCGGACATATCTATTCTGGCATTATTGTTGTTGAAATCCCTTGCAAGGGATTTTATCTGTTCAATCATATTCCGTCCTCACATAGTCTTCATAGGATACGCCCATCTCGCGAGCGCTGGCTTTATCGTTAATTCTTCGTAATCTTAGGGCGTAGTCGTTGCATTTCTCTGAGCAGTAACTTCTTTGCCTTACAGATAAAGGTTTACCGCATACCACGCAGTATTTTTGTTTCCGCGTCAGGATCAGATGTCCGCCCTTCTCGATTACGCCCATTAGTTAAATCCTCGCTCGGAATAGTCGACTACTATGCCCTCTTTTTCAAAGAATGGGACCACTTCTCTGCACCACTTCCCGTTGTGGATTCCCATATATTGCATGTTTCGGTAACCATAGTCGATTATGTAGTCTCCGCCATTTATCAGATATGTATATCCTCTGGTAGGCTGCCATATCTCAATAGCCCACGGATCCATGTCATCCCGGAGGACATTAATAAGCTTTTCTCTGTCCCATAATCCACACATAATGCTCACGCACCACGGGGACCCCGGACGCCGTTTCTTAAAACCAGTGATCCATGTCCACGGCGTATCATCGTTTAACGGGTCGTACTCGCGTTCAAAGTTCACGCAAGCTACGTCTCCGGCCAAAGATTTCTCAGCGTACCCTATCCTCTTTTCGTCCACTGGAGCCCTTATAAAAGCATCATCCACCATCACCAATATGTGATCATCGCTTATCATTGCTAAAGTTTCTCTTATCCTTCTGGACCACTGATCCAGCGGATAGTTTTTGCAAATGGTCCTGTAATAAGGGTTTGTTACAGTCTCAGTGGAATATATCACTTCGGGGTGATTTGGATAATACTTCTCCATGCACTTATAAAAAGGATAGAACAAGTCATTATTATTATCGCAAGAACATACTAAGATTCTCATTTCTTTTTCCTTTTCGGCTTTTCCGCTTTGCTGCCGTTCAATGCTGCTTGCCACTTCTCAACGTCCTTGTCTGTCATGCTGGCAGCGACAAAAGATTCTTTTACCTTTTCATCTTCCAGCACCTGAAACAAAGACAGTCCTTCACTGAGCTTTTGCTGCTTAACTTCAAACACTGCTCTATCCTCCTTTCGCGTTTCTATAAAAGCCTTATAGGCTGTTTCCGGGTTATACATCTTTCTTATCTCCCCAAGCACAAAAGCAATCCGCCGTCCACACTTTGTCCGTTTCGTAGAAATGCAATCTTGTGTCTATCAATCCGCACGTTTCAGTTGAATTGAGATAGTATTTGCAATCCTTACATCGCACTGATTCCACGGCATCTACTGTTGGTTGCTCGTATAGTTGCTTTACGGAGTCACAATAAATTTCTTCGTTACAGAAGTGCTTGTTATCGCAATCTTCACACCACAGTTTTTTCAAGGCATCTGCATCAATCAATCTCATCTGTCATCCCTCGTACCCACCAGAATAACTGCGTACAAGACGAATACAGTGAATCCGCCAACAAAACATCCCAATATAAATCCGATCATTGGCTGGCCTCCCATTCCCTATACAAAACTATCCAGTCCTCAAGAGGCATAGTAACTAACCATTCGCAGGCGTCTCTTCTGTGGAACACTGCTCTTAAAAGGATTCCCGCGTCTCTTTTAGCCTGAGCGATAGCATCATAGATGTTTATTGCCCTTTTACTTCTTTTGCATTCTATATGTATTCCCGGAAGGCCTACCACGTCAGGACTCTCCGGGCCTCCATGATACTGGACGCCTCTATGCGTGTCGTATCCATAACTGTTAAGGACCTTAACAAGCTCAAGCTCTCCTCGCTTGCCTTTTGCCCTACTGTTCATTTGTTCCTCCTTTTCCAGCTTTGAAGCTTGGCTAATTCGATACCGGTATATTCCCCGTAACTCATACCAAGCTCTGCTGCCTCTTTAGCGATCTGTTCCAGACTCTTCTCCTCCATAACAGCCTTCATTCTGTTATAGGCGACAGCCTTACCAGAGCAGTCTCTGGAGCAGTATCTCTGTTTTTTGTTATCTCCGTAAATGTACTTTCCGCACCATTCACACTTTCTAAATGTCATCACTATTCACCCTCTCAGAGATATCTTTTAATAACTTACCGATAAGCTCTGTTTCTCCTTCTGCACTTTCTTTTCTTTTATTTTGTTTTATTTTATTTTCTTTTATTTTATTTTGGGTTGACGTTTGGTTGCCTTCTGGTTGACATGTGGTTGCCACTTGGTTGCCATGATGTTTATTGAAGGTGTAGGCCCCGTTATCCTTCATGAATAAGAGGGCCTTTTCTTCTGTGTAATCAGTGGGCTGCATTCTATCTTTGCGTTTAGTGTTATTCAGCCACCAGTGCTTAATTACCACTACCCCGCTTTCGAAACCGAGTATGAATCTAAGGTCTGCGAGGGCCTTTAGATCCTTCTCCGAGGCTCCAACCATGCGCATAACTCTTTTAGGCGCTGATATGAAGCCTTCGTCATCGGCGTTTAAGCATAAATGGAAATAAAGCATCTGCGCTGTTGCTGGCATGTCAAGGAAGGCATCGCTTTCGACAACTTTTCTGGAGAACATCCGTTTTTCTCCAAGCATAGCTATCCCTCCAAATAGTTTTTATAAAAGTGGTCCATCCAATCATCTAAGGACCACTTTTGCGCCTCCATTACTTTTTTCTGAGTCTCTGACTTCAACCAGTAATACTCAGAAGGTCTATGATGTATCTTTGCGTGACATGCGCGGCAGCATCTGACTACCGCGCCGTATTTATCACTTATTTGCCTTGCGGTCCCTGAGAAAACGTGATGTATTTCGCAAGGTGCATATTCTCCGCAAAGCTCGCACCGCTCAAAATGGGAGATCTTCTTCATCTAACTCCACCGGCGGAACATCTTCCATTGCTTCAGCAAGCTCCATCTTTTTCTCTGAAGGGAAGTCTGCTCTTTCTATCAAAAGCTCTATCTTTGTATTTCCTTCCCCGTCTGAATAATCACGATAGGAAGTAAGCTTTCCGGTTAAAAAGATCATGTGGCCTTTATGGAACCACTTAGAGATAAAATCTCCGGTTTTTCCCCACGCCGCGCACGGGATAAAATATGTGGGTTGTTTCCCTAAGTCGTCCTGAGACGCGACAGTGAATGTATACTTAGCTCTGTCGCCTTTTGCGGTGTGCATTATGAAAACTTTGGAAGGGTCGTCTACAAGCCTTCCCTGTAACTGAACAACATTAAGCATTATCTTTCTTCCCTTCTTTCTTCTGGATCCACCTTGTTACTTGCTCGTCTGTCCATCTGGGAGGCGGCCCTTGCTTTTCAATGAGCGAGTTCCAAGTCTCATCGTCTAATAAAGACTTAAGCTTCGCTTTTTTCTGTATGAGAGAAGGTTCTTCCTTCTCGATTATGACTTCCTTCTTTGGCTCCTTTTTGGGCTCCTTTTCAGGCGTCTTCTCAGGTTCCTTTTCCTCATCTGTCTCCGGGAGATCTTCGCCAGCGTAGATGTATAAGCCAAGACCAAACATGGCAAGATTCTTAGTCAGGCATCGCATGATAGTTTTGTTGACATCAAACATTGTTGCCGGTTCAACGTACTTATCAATGTAATTCCCGGTCGGCCTCCCGCGGTCGTATTCCTTGACCTTGTACGCATAAGGCGCTGGTTTCATTGCTTTGTTTGCCCCGTCCATTACTGGCAGCCACATTTCATGTGTGAGGCCTTCAATAGTTACAGTGGTCATAACCATATAACCGGTTTTCTCGTCCACCATGTAAGGCAGCACACTTCCGTCTGGCTGAGTGAATTTCTCAATGCTGTAAACGGCATCAGGGTATCTCTTTTTAACTTCGGCCCATGCCCACGTCCATGAAAGATATGTGAGCTTGGTTCTGCCCTGATCCAGAGTTTCCGTCTTATCATTGACGTTTATCTTGTAAAGCTCTTCAAAATGGTTCATGAGAAATTCACCTCCAGATCCGGGAATTTCTCTACCGACAATTCATAGAAGAGGTCCAGCACGTCAGCGGGCAAAATATCGTCAAAGTTTTCCCCGTCCCACGAACAGAAAACTGCGGTCCCTTTTACAGTGTCGATGTATTCCCCTTGTGACGTCAGAGCAAAGTTGTATTTGTTTGCAAAGCGCATCACTGTCCGGCAGTCTTCGTTATCAATCAGAACAACATTCTTTCTAATATCGATAACTTCGAAATTCCCGTCCACAATGCTCTGGAAAGCTTTTTTAGTATTCGGGATAGTTTTAATAATGGGCTCTTTCTTAGGTTCTTTGATAAGAACGATTATCTGATCACGCATTATTTGAGCTCCTCCTCAGTTATGAAATCAAAGTGCGTCCGGAAGGGCTCGTCTTTTTCTTTTCTTTCAGGGAGGCACTCCCAAAGCATCTGCTCCTCCAAAGACAAAGGTTCTCTGTCTTTCCTCATGAGGCCTTTTGCTGTTGCGATGATCATTTCCGCTCTGGAGACCAGCGATGCTGCTACATTGTCAATAAATGAGCGCGACTCAGATTTATACATCCCATGACAGTCTGAAAGTACCGGCCATCCTTTGAGCCTCATACCCCTAACCAGATCACGAATATCGGAAGTTGCTGTATATCCGAGAATCCTTGCAAGCTCTTTTTGTGTAATGTATTTCATGGCGTCCTCCTTATCTCAATCCCAGCGACAGAAGAAATCTGACGACAAAGGTGTAAGCGTCGAAGAATACCAACGCGAATGGAAGATAAATAAAAACTACTCTGCGGACCCAATATTTGATTTTTAATCCGCATATGCTATAATTGTTAAGCATAGAACGTACCATATCCTTTCTTTGCATTGAGCGTCAGCTTTCGCGGAGCTGGTGCTCTTTTTTTCGTTGTTTAGTCTTGCGTTTTTGCAAGTTATGAAATAAAAAAATAATCGTCAAGGCTCCCTCCGCCGAGGATCCTAATAATCGATATTGCCTCAAGGACGGAAAAATCCGATTTCCCGGTCATCTTTCTGTAGAAAGTTGACGCGTCCATACCCAGTTTATGTGCCATTTCGGCCTGAGTAATGCGCTTTTCGGACATTTTCCCGCGTAAACGAGACGTATCGAGCTGTGGCTTTTGAGCCATGTATCTCCCCTCCTTTCGTAAGTTCTCTTTTATCTTAATACTTGCAAACTCGCAAGTCAACTAAAATTTTGCGAATTTTCAAGAAAATCTTTCATGTTTGCATATTATAGTGTATAATTGGTTCGAAAGAGGGGTGTGGGGCTATGACAGTATTTGGGGTACGTTTATCAGAAACTATGCGTATGAGAGATGTTTCAGCAGCGCAATTATCTCGGAAGACAAATATCCACGAATCGAATCTTTCGCGCTATCTTGCCGGAACATCTGAACCAACTTTGAAGAATCTTTTAATACTTGCTCAAGCTTTGGACGTTTCCGCTGACTGGTTATCAGGAAAAGAAGAGTTAGAGTCAGAGTATAAAGTCCAGTATGGCGAGAAAGAGATCATGAGAATATATGACGAGCTTTCCCTTGCTGGCAAGGACAAGGTTCTCGAATACGCTGAAATGCTGCTTGCTAAAGAAAGAAAGAATAATGTACAGGGATGATCGCGGATACTGGCGGGAGTACATTACTTTCCGCGGTAAAAGAAAGTACTTCTCCGCTAAAACTAAAAAGGAATTACTGCTGAAGCTTGCCGCCTTTGATATGAATAACTCAGAGGCGCTAACCTTCGGCGAAGTTGCCGACGCATGGCGGGAAGATAACTGGGATAGACTGCAATTCGGATCCTACCGGACATATAATCCAGCTTTCAGAAGAGCGGTTGAAAAGTTCGGTTCCAGAAAGTTAGAGGATATTAAACCAAAAGATATCCAGCTCTGGCTGAAAAAGCTCGGTGAGACGTACGCGTATAAAACAGTATCAAATCATAAGACGATTGTCTCTCAGATTTTTGACTATGCGATATTTAATTTTGGCATGGACGCGTACAATCCATGCGACAGAGTAAAAGTCCCCTCAGGCCTCAGAAAAGGCACCAGAGAGGCCCTTTCTCCGCAAGAGCTTCAAGCTGTATTATCCACTACTAAAGATGAATTTCAGCTTGGTTTTGTCATCCTCTTTACGGGGTGCAGATTAGGTGAAGCAAACGCATTAAAAATGTCTGACGTCGATTTTCAGAAGGACCAGATCATCATTTCCCGGTCTACTTCATGGCGCTCAAATCAGCCCTTCGAAAAGGCGCCTAAAACTGAGGCTGGAATCAGAATAGTACCATTACTTCCCAAATTAAAAGAGCGCCTTCTGGAGCTTAAATTAGGACCCGCTGATTATATCGTCGCTCAGGGACCGGAACCACTTACACTGTCAGCAATAAATCGTCGCTGGGAAACATGGTGCCGGAATCACGGCCTTGCTACGGAAGTGAAGCGGGATCCTACCGAATCTAATAAACATACATCAGTGTGGAAACCTACAATCGAGCGTCACCAGATCAGGCACGAATACGCCACTATCCTTTATGAGGCTGGCATGGACCCGAAAGCAGCACAGCAGTTATTAGGCCATGCTCAGATTTCCACCACAATGGATATATACACTCATATATCAGAGAAAAAACGTTTAGAAAATTTTATGAGGCTGGCGACATACTTTGAAAATATTCAATAAAAAAGAAGGCCCGGAGAAATTCCGAGCCTTTAAAAGTGCGACAAAAGTGCGACAAATTTGTGAAAAAGTGCGACAAAGTGCGACTGTTTTTACTGAATTTTCGCATTTTTTCTTTGCAAAATTTCAATGATTGAGAGCCCGCAAAGTGCCGTAAAATAAGGAAAAACCGCCATTTTACGGCGGTTTCCGATTTGGTGCGAGTGACGAGACTTGAAGCACTTGCAAGTGCCTATTTTAGGGCATTTGAAGGCGGTTTGGCACCGGAAGTGCGATTTTAGTGCGAGTAGGTAAAATTTTTGTGCGACAAAAGTGCGAGTAGGTAAATATTTATTAGGCATGAAAAAACGCCCCGGTAGAGGAAGGATACCGAGGCGCTTTTCCAAGAAAGGAGGTTATAATGGGATTCTAATTTATTGCGTTATAAAGGATCTCGTCAGCGTCCTCTATCGCTTGTTTCAGTTTCAGATAACTTGCTTCAAGCTCAGCGTACTTTGCTTCAAGCTCTTTGTATTTCTCGTCATCAGGATCCGGTGAAGGTTCCGGTTCAGGTTTCGGTTCCTCTCCCTTTGTGGCCGTCACCACACAAGGCACCACCAGCTCCCTTGCCTTCGCTTCGATTTTCAGCTTTTGGTAGCTGGTCACCCATCCCGTATTGATATAGCCATTTGCGGAAGTATAAGAAACTCCCATTCCGTCTAACAGACGAGTGAAAGTGGTTATATCTCCGCCTGACGCGTATCCTATCTTAAGTTTATACATCATTTCTCCGCCACTTTCTTCAAGGCGCTTGTTCACTTCTTCCGCGATATACGGAAACTTTGTTTTGAGATAAGGACCGGGGCAAGCTGTGGAGCAGAAGTAGTTATGCTGCGTAAGGTTGCCTGTTCTGTCTCCCGTGAATATCAGCTTTTCTATTCCGTTCCTTTTGCATATATCCACACAAAGCTCGATACACTTCTCGATTACTGCGTCAGATACATGCCAGTCAGGCGCTCCGCCGTCATTAGCTAATTCTATGTTTATGGCCCTGTGGTCATTGTCATAGTTCGCGGAACACCACGCCCTATCTTTCTCCTCACACGGCATACCTACTCTGAGAGTATTGTCTATGCAGTAGTTGGAGCTTGCTTCACGCGTCTGAAACAATCTACAGCATTGCTCTATCGTCATGTTTCCAGCCATGTGATGGATAGTGATTTTGGTTATTGGGTACACCCTCGGTGAAGTTCTGTGCGGTGAAATGAGGGTGTATTCCACCATCGCAGAATTACTCATCAAACTTCTCCCCGTCAGCGTAAATTCCCTCACCTAAACCTTTGTAGTAAGTTGTTGAGGAAATACCCAGTAGGCTCCCTATAAGAGTGCAGAGTATCATTATTGTGCCTGTAATCTCCTCAGGATACGGAAATCCCCATATCTGAGCAAGGCCAGCATATGCTGTTCCCAGTGCGGGAAGGACGATTAGATCTATCCATTTGAGGATGTCATATGTCTTGTTGGAAATCATTATCTGTTACCTCTCAACCATTTAATGTCTGTTTCAATAGCCACTATACTTTCTCTCACATCGCTGAACATTTTTGCGTATCCGTTGTGTTCATCCACTTTGCTTTCGATGGATTTCAATCTGTCATCCATCTGCTGGTCACGGATAGCCTGAGCTTTGATGTTCTCAGTCTGCTCTTTCCGCATATTGTGAAGCTGATTAAGGATCCCTAATATTCCACCCAATAAGCCGATTATTGTAGCCATATTTGCGAAGTTTATTTCCATCCTTCTACCTCACGCTGATTTATAGACTAAAGATTTAAAGTTGAAAGTGGCAACAACTTCTCCGCCTGAAGATATTGAGATCTCCGTAGGCACTAACCCGATAGATGTAAACGTGGGAAGTGTTATAGTTGCCTGATTATCTTCAAAAGAAACTGCGCTTGAGGAAAATGAATTCCCAGCGCAGTCTTTCGCATATACTACCCCAGTTGCTCCTGAGGGAACATCCCACTCTACACCTTGGTTATACAAGGTTGCCACCACTTGCCTTGCCGTATCCCCTGTTTTGGAATACACAATGGGATTTGTGGGAATGGACATGTCTAAATCAATATACTGAATACACGTCATGGTGTTTCCTCCTGATTATTTGGGATGACATTTAAAGTAAACGGCATGGAAGATACGTTAGTGAACAACACATCCCCTATACACCTACCTACCACCTCAGTTGCTTCACTTGGTAGTTCTGCGAGAACGCCATCGTACTCAAACGCCACTTCCCTTATAGTCTGTCCGAAGATGTTGTTTGTGCCTAATAGTGTGCTTATCTGTTGAGGTGTCAAGTCGATTACTATAGGTGTTGCTAATTCGTACACAATGTCTAATGGATTGTTTGTAAGGTAACTTCTAAAGCCAGTTACATCTACTGTGCTTAGAACAGATTTGGGGATACGAACGCTTGGCAGAATCTGAGTGCCACCAGTAATCGCAATGGCGGGCGTGTCATCATCTCTAAGCGATGTATACGTTCCAATCGGTAACTGATTACACACCGTTATACAGTTGTAGTTCTCACTAACAGATTTTCCATCTGAAAGACTTACGTTTGAGTAAAATACTGCGGTGTTTGTGCTTGTCCACGATGAATAATTCCAATTCTCGCTTGTTTCGCCTGTGTACCTCTTGTACTTCCTATCCACTGTCAACATCCCACTCACCACATCAAGTGTTCCACCGTAGACGGAGCGACCTAATGAGATGGAGTGCGTTGTGCCGTCCTCGCAAAGTTTGATGTCTGTATATGTTACATCTCCATAACTTGCTCCACTATTACCGAAGAACGAGAGATAGTAGTTTGCCATCTCCGTTGAGTCATAAGTAAATGTGAAATACAATTCTCCACTCTCTTCTGTTGCTGTTCCGCTACTTGCTACAACTGTGTTGCTTCCGTTTCGAAGTGCCAATCGTGCTTTTCCGTTTGCTATCTTGGCGTAAGCACACACCAAGTACGTTTTTCCGTTGACAAGCGGATATACGGACAAATTCTGTTTTGAGGCGGGATAAGATGTCGTTGATGCTCCTTGCACCCTTATTGAGTCTTTAGCAAGAATGGTTGTTGTTCCGCTTTGGTTAGTAGTTCCCGATGAATCATATATGTTGTTGCGCCCTTGAAAAACTGTTATCGCATAATCATTCCCATTACTCGGCACTATAGGGCATATGTTGGAGTAGGGTGACCAATCTGTTGCCGTTGAGTTTTGTTCTATCTGCGGATAAACTGTCACACTTCCGCTAATTGCTCCGCCCGCATTAACATACAAATAGACATTGTGGCTACTATCCGTAAGTGTGGCACTATTTGTAAATGTCACAGTAGGATTTGCCTTGTTCATTGTCTTATCTGTGCCGTCGTTAAACTGTGCGGCGAAGTTCAGAGCATCAGGGCAATTCTTGACGCTAAAAGTGTAAGTGCCACTACTTAATGTAATGTTCTGTTGTGCGTATGTCTTGAGGAAGAATATTGAAGTTGCGGTTGCCGTTCCACTAATGGTAATACTTCCGTCATCGTTTACTGTCCACAATATGCCGTTGCTATCTTTTGGAGATGCACTCGCATAAGGCTGACCAAGTTTGTTCTTTCCACCCCCACTTGGATACGGAGATGTCTGTCCATGTAAATCTTGACTTGAGGATAGTCCGACTTCCAACTTCGTCAAAGGCACTTCTTCCAATGCGGTAAAGGTGACCAAATCCGTTGACTCCGTTGGAGTGATGTCCGCACTCTTCAATGCGTCTGCCGTAACTTCTACACCGTCAGGACGGAGTATACGCAAGGTGCCGTTTTCTTCTGTGGCATCCTTGATGTTGACTTTGTATAGTCTGCCTGAATCCCCTTGTTTGGCGTGAAGCTGGACCACTTCAGGATTATTCATATTTAGGTTTAAATTTGTCTGTACCATTTATGCACCTCTTATGGAGTTATATCTTCAACTGTGCCTACTCTCGCATACAGGATTCCTAATGTAGCACTTCCTGTCTGCGTGGAGGATGAGTTATTTCTTAATCCCATAGCGGGGTTAGCTCCCGTCACTAAAGGGTTAAACAAGCGGAGTGAAACAGCACCTTTGCCTGAGCTTGCTCTTACAGTTGCCACTGGTGTATATCCCGCCGGCGTTGTCAGGCCGAAATCCTCAGCGTTAATCGTGATATAGTTGTCAGCGCTTATTGAGTATGAGTAAGAATAAATGCAGATTTTGAAAAGGTCCGCCTGAGTATCAGCTTCATTTATTGCGGAGACTACATCAGTTTTATCTGTAGTAGTCAGAGAATCCAAATCACCGATTTCTGAAGCCTTATCAAAAATTTCATTAACAGCCCCAGTCAATGTCTGTGCCGTGGTATCAAGCTCATCTGTTCCTATTAGGTCTAATAGTGCATCTACGGACGCACCGCTTTCGCTCAATGTATAAGTATCAGGCATTGTTTTCCTCCTGTTCGTTTAGTTTCTGCTTCAAAAATGCTATGCACCCCATCAATCGGTTCATATTGTCGAATCCGTGTACTTCTATCGCTTCAAGCGAAATCAGTATGGCCTGTATCTCTTCTTTAGTAAGCATTGTTAATACCCCAAAACATGGTATGTAGTTCCACCAACAGTTATGGTCTTGAATGATAGTGTATGTCCGTCATAGTAGAAATACGCAGAATCATCACTATGTATTCCTAACCTAATGCCTGAATATCCTGTGGACCTGAATATCGTCAAACCAACATCGTCATTATCTTCAGCAGTTATTGAGAATGAGCCTTCCTGTCCTGACGGCCTTGACAAACGGAAACTGCTTGAAACTATCTCTCCTGTGTCAGTAACATATCCTGACGAGATAGTGCATATCCCCTCTCCATTGTTAGGGTTAAACAAGGTAAGCTCTGCTCTTGATTTGTTAGCGGAAGTAATTGTGTTCCTGAGCCATAACGTCATACGGCCTTCTGCGTCATACAGACATAGAGCTGGCCTGTTATTGAACGTGTTTGTACTCATAACAGTTTCGCCGTTGACAATGACAGAAAGCTTTGAAGCAACAACGCCATTCTCAGTAAGTGCGTTAGTGTACGTCAGTCCTCCGTCGTTGGAAACACCAATTCCGCCGGCAGTGGCCTTTAGCCATGCAAGCTCATTGTCTGCTTTATGGATAATGAATCCGCCGTTAGTTCCGTCATCATTGGAGATAAACTCAAATATCCCTTTTGTGTTGTTTATCACATCCGCAGCCTTTTGAGTTCCAGCTTTTATTTCGGCCTTAGTCATGGAGTTAACTTCCAAATGCGCTAAGGTATCAGCTAAGGAAGTCCTCGCGTCACCGATTTGTACGGAATTATATCTCTCTAAAAGGACATCAGTTTCGATTCTGATTATCTCCGCTTTAGCTGAGATACCATACAGAGGAAAATCCACTGTCACTGTATCGCAGAGGTCACATGCTTCAAGGACCGCAATATCCTTGTATTCCTCTGTCTGTTCCAACTGAACAAAAGAAACATCAATGGAAACCTTGGGAACACCCAGTCCGTTATCCCTGATATACTTCTCCGCCCTCTCTTTTAACTCAGCTTTTGTGGGCGCTGATTCAAACTCAGAGGATAAATCCAAAGGCAAAACGTTGTTGAACGGAAACGGATTCTGCACTAAGAGATATTTCCCGTTGGAATCCAATAAGTAGGCTCCGCCTGATTCCAATAAATAGGCTGGATTATTGATGTCGTAGATGGTGATTAAATCGCCCTCTATCACTTCATCTTCATCCACATTTGCCCAGTACGGATATATCCCCGTCACCACGGATTCAAGGTTTCTCTCCATGCGGAAATCGGTGAGATTTTTGCCGTATGCAATTTTAACGCCGTTATCACTTCCTCGGTTAAGATGAAGCTTCACGGCGTATTTATCAAACTCATATTCCCCTTTGCCGTACACGTCCAAAATCGAGCCTTCCTGTCCCCCAAGACAAGCTCTGAATGAAGTCGGTACGGATAATTTATATTCACTTGAAACGCTTTTATCAGTCCATACAGTAAACGGGTTCGTCACTACCGAATGAGATAACAATCCGCTTAATGCAGTAGAACATGAATCAGCGGTGAATGGTGAAACTGGTATCCCTGACAAGTCATAACTCAAATGGTGAGCATGGATGGTCACAATCCCATTCAAAGGGGATTCCACTGAATAGATCCTGAATGGCTGAGGAGTTCTATAAGGAGAAGGAATAGCCAATATAATTGCTCTATCCCCTATTTCATCAAAATGGATTCCGCCGACTGGATATTCCAGCGTTAATTCATATTCCCCGTTCCTCTCCTCAGATACCACACAGGAGATAGCGTCACTCAATGCGCCTAATCCCTGATTATTGAAAGAAGTGGCGCTGGAAGGATAAAGTATAGGCTTCATAACGTCCACCACCTCGGTATTATCGTGCAAGACGCGTTATTGAACGTAATCTCATTTTCACCGCTTACAAGGAACGGAAATTCTCCTGTAACGGAGATGTCTGAGTTTCTGTTCTCGTCTCCTGTGTAGGCATTTTGCGTCTCACAGTCGAGTACTATCGTCTTGTTCAGGTTGTTGGAAATGGCCACTGAATTGCCATTGACTGTAAGTGTTCCTGAGCCATTTAACATGAAGATAGGATAACAGGGCATCCAATGATTATTTAAGACGTCACCGGTTGTTAATCCCTTTTCCTCCTCACCGATTTTCAGGAATCTCTGCGGTTTACAGTCGAAGGCAACTGTGAGCCTTCCCATGTAGTTCATCCAGTTTGCTAATTCTTCCTGATTATCTACTCTTGCCATAAGGTAGACATCAGGGTCATATGTATCCTCTAATCTCGCATACCCGCCAACACCGCATAACCACAAGGCAACATTCCTTGCTGTTTCGTGGAATCCGCCCCTTTTGGCGTTGAAGTATAAATCATACTCTTTGCGGAAATTGGAATATGCTCCTGTATCCTGTATCAGATCTCCGTTCCTTCCAGGAACAGAAATCTTTGTCACCACCCTCTGAGGGACGGCATAATCAGGATATTTAGTCACCCTTATATTGAACGCATCAGAGGATACGCCATTGAAAACAAATCTGTTTACGCCCATACTGCCGTCCTCCTTTGCGTTGCCTTCTGAATCTTATTCATTACCACGTCCGCAATTTCATTAGCGCTCTGGCCTTGTGCTGCATTTACAGTAAGATTGATTCCGCCGTTGTAGTTAGTGACTGGAGCTTCAGCGACAGCAAGTGTTCCAGCTATGTTTGCAGCAGATTGCTGGATCCTCCACATGTTGTCATCAATGCCCTTCTGTAAGCCTTGCATCATGTGAGGCATCCATTCTTCATAGTTGTGCAATGGTCCTTTGTCAGGACGCGTAAACTCTAACACTTCTCTTACAGCGTTTGCTGCTCTTTGGGCGGCGGTTCCAACACTCGGTATTTTTATGTTGATTCCTTGTACAAACCCGTCAATCATATGCATACCCCAAGAGGTAGACTCGCTGCCTAATGCACTTAAAGATCTTGCAGCAATCGCTCTGAGGTTTGCTGTTGCGCTTTCTACTTTCCCGGCGTTGTTCTGGATTCCTTTTGCCACATTTGCCGCTGACGTTTCGCCAAGCGCCATAGCGTCCCATCCAAAATCAATCAATTCCTGTTTTGCTTTCCCAGCAATGTCGCGAATGTTGTATTGCGCTTGTCTGGCAGTGTTCTCGCCTTCGATGCGCATATGGTGTCCATGTCCTTTCATGGATTCCACAGCGTTCGCCATCTCGGAGTCGACTATCTCAATGGCCCCCGCATTCTCCAAGAAAGCCAGACCGGCGTCTTCCAGAGAGTCTGTCATCGTCTCAACAGTTTTAACCGCCGGAGGGCCATATACCGATTCATACCAGTCTTTTAATTCTCTGATAGTATCGAATGTGTCAGACAATTCGTCTGCCAAAAAAGCAATAGCATTACCAATGCTCTCCCAGTCAATATCCTCCACCAATTCAATTGCGGCGGGTATCAGCTTGTCTCTTAGCGTCTCGTTAATTGGGATAAAGGCTTCGCCCAAGCTTTCTTGAACAGTAGTTTTTAGAATGTTCCACTGTCCATTTAATGTCGTAGCGCCTACTTGAGAGGCCTCAAAGAATTTGCCACCTTCCTGTGTAGCACTGTCCAGAGCGCTGACAATCATGTCGAAGGTGATGTCCATCTTTTTTAGCTCGGCGACAGTTTTTCCGGTCGTCTCAGCTAATAGCCCGTAGACATCCACGCCGGCATAGGCAAACTGGCGCATATCCATTGCCGTAGCTTTTCCGGCGTTCTGGATCTGCATTAAATTGCTCGCCATTCTCTGGAGCTCGTCGTTTCCGCCACCAGTGGCGACGATAGATTTAGCCAGAGCGGATACTGCTTGCTGCGCTTTGTTGCCGTCGATACCGGACGCGATCAGCATTTTGTTCGCGTCGATAAGATAATCGGTTCCAATGCCTATCTGCTTGGCAAGGTCCTTCTGGTTCTGAATAAGGTCCGCAGTGTTTGCGGCAGCCTCTTCAGCACCTTGACCGGAAGTCTTAAAAAACGCCTCGATGGTCCTTGTATAGGATTCCATCTGGGCGTTATATTCCACTGCGTCTTTCCCGACGCTGTAAATCGCTTTGCCTACTTCAATAGCAGCGTCTACGACTAAATCGAGCGCTTTTGTAGCCAGCGCGACATCCATAGCAAAATCTGACCCCAGAGTCTGACCGGTTTTCTTTGTCTGGTCATCAAGCTGGCGCATTTCCTGTTCGGCGTCGTCAGTGTTTGACTCCAGCTTGTCTAACTCTTGAGATGTCCTCGACATCTCTGCAACAAGGTCCTTCTGAGCGATTTTGTGGTTATTTATTTCATTTGTGAATTCGGCCTGTGCTTGTTCGGTGAGCTTTCCTCTTTCCTGAAGCTCGGCCATTTTCTTTGTGACAAGATCTATTGCTTCGGCGTGAAGATCATATTCCTTCTGGAGCTGGGACATGCGGCCTTTCAGCGAATCTACTGACTTGCCGTTAATCTCTATCTCCTTGTCCATCAGCTTTAAGGCAGAGCTCGCCTCTTTGATGTTAGAAGCTATCGTCTTAAACTGATCTGCAAATTCTTTTCCGCCTTGGAGAAGAATTCTGGTACTAATAGAATTGCTCGCCATTTATGTCATCCTTAAAACTTCCATGAAGTTATCTTTTTCGTACGTGAATTTCTGTTTTGCCCCGTTAGCAATTAAATAACAGGACATGAGGTCCATCAATTCTCCTTCTGTGCGGGCCATTACTTCCGAGTGTGTAAGCCCTATCTTTAATCCGGACCCAATAAGCCATGCAGTAGTTATTTTTACTGCATGGCCTTTTCTTTTGGGTCGGGCTGAACCTCAACAGTAATTTTATTGGACGCCTTATAAGCCTCTACAATGGCCTGAAGTATATCGCTTACTTCATACTCTTCAAGGTAAAGCCAAACGTCCTCCGGAGGGAGATCCTCCTCGCTTATCATTTCTACGTTCATCTTGGCGCGAATATTTGCCGCCTGTATCAGTATCCTTGCGACACCGATAATTCTCTGGCAAGTTTCTTCGTCGCTATCAACATCAAGAATGTCCTGAGGTTTGTATGATCCGTATTTTTTCTGGAGTTCCATTTTAGCCCACATAGTGAGCCTAAACTCATACTCCTTGTCCAATATTTTTACTGCCATAGTCTCTGCTCCTAACTAAATTAAGTTGTAACTGCGCCAGCGCTCAGATATGTCTCAAGCGCTGCTTTTGCGGTTGCCTCGTCTGAGTAAGCCGTCTCACTGACATACTTCCAGTTATGCTTTGCTGTATCATCGCGCATGAAGTCTGCTGTGAGTTCAAGCGTCTGCCAGTCTATCTGTGCCTCTTGAGTATCAAACTCTTCTGCGTACGGGCGGAATTTACATTTCGGGAAAACAACGGCCCAGTAACTGGTTGTTCCGTTGTTCATCGTCCTGTAAAGGAATCCAATTGCCATGTACGGATGAGTGGCCTCGTCTCCAAATGCAGTCCAGCCACCAGATGCTGCCGGAAGACCATAAATAGCGCGTCTTGCGTCCGCGTTAAGGCCATCGACTGTAAGTGTGACTGTGCCGCCGGAAACTACTCCGTTTTCCGACTCTGCGACGATGTTGTCTGCGTAAAAATTGTTATCGTCAACAGTGTCGGGAGAAACGGATACGCTGACACCACGGGCAAGTACTCTCTTGTTAGAAAATACGTTTGATCCCTGACTGTTGGAATATTCAGCTACATAAGGGCAGCTGAATCCGGTGCCGACATTTGCCATGTTTTTTATTCTCCTTCGTTTACTGCGTTAGTTATCCATTCGACAAATTCCTTCTCCATAACCTTTTTTACTTGGTTACGGGATCTATTCATCGCTTTGGAATAAAAATGAGTGGCTTTAACTCCAGGCACCCGTACCCCGTCGGGCCGGACATACTCTGCTCTGCCACTTTCAAGGACCGCAGCTTTCAAAGGCTGCGGTTTCCCCGGTTCGACACGTCCGCGTCTGTGGTGCGGAACAGTGTCATATCCCATAAAATGGACGTTTGTTGATGATTCGTCTGACGACGACGTTATATGGTCTGTTGCGAAATCGTCCACAAGGTGCTTGGTGTTTCGCGGGTCCCCGTGATGCAGCAGTGCTGTTCTCAGAGAAGATTTTACGTTCTTCTCCAGTACCGCAGCGCCTTCATACACAGTGTGCCTCATGATAGGTACGACCTTTTTCGGGACCTTTTGCATTTTCTCGAGATACTTATCAAGATCTTTGTAATTGATATTGGTAGGCATTATATAAACTCCACCACCCACTCTATATGGATAAATTTTGTTTCTTCTTCATACTGGACAGTGTTTAGATACCAAGCAAAGGTGACACTCTCGTCCTGAAGCATTTTGAAGTATCTTTCTACAGTGTCTCTTGTCAGCCCCGAGGCGTCTCGGGTGAAAAGGTTTACATAAACAATATTTGTTTTCTCGCTGTGTCTGTTGTCTGTCCGGAAGACTGACTCGTCCTCCTCAGCGTATACCCCATAGTCGACAGTCGGAGCGGGATCCCATGAATAATGTGCGAATGAAATACCCGGTTTCAGGGCGAATAAACCATTAAGCCCATCACCGAATTCCTGAATCGTCATGTTCCCCCACCTCCATCGTTTTTGTCTATCTTCTGTACAGTGAGGTCAATTACTTGCCCATTGACCGGCGTGTAGGTGCGAATGATTCGGTACCAGTTCCCGTCGTACTTGCAAAGTTTCTCGCCGCCGTACTCAGAATAATCTGTCAGCCTGAAGATAAACGTCGGTTGAATGTTGTTAGACATTGCCATGTAAAACTCATTGTTTCGGACTGAACGAATTTCTGCGTATACGTCCCTACCAGTGGGATTTTGACATTCAAATACCCCGTGAGGCTCTTCCGAGTACAGAGTTATTTGTGTTGCTCTTATCATTCGCTGTCCTCCGGATAGTTAGACAGGCCATAATTTGTATTCGATATAAGCTGAGCTTTTTGTTCGTCATAGGATTTCTTTAAGTCGTCATAGTCTTCCGGTGTCCCGAAATTCATTCTGACATAAGTAATGATCGCCATTTGTAACAAAGAGTCAGTCGTCGAATTCGTCGCTGTTACATCAACTATTCCGAGATCCGCCACAGCAGCATTAATAAGCATTTGTATAGTGTCATCGTATGCGGTGACAGTTAATCGCATGGCCTGTTTGGTTAATTGCAAAAGGGTTAATGTTGCCATAGGTTAATCTCCATATTTTAAAATATCGTGCATTTCTTTTGTCACTGTCATATGACCGACGTGACCGAGCGCAACTTTAGGATCACACATGATTTTGTATCCGCTTTCCCTTGCTCTTACGCAGAACGCGCAATCTTCTCCGACACCCATTATCGGCTGGAACAGTTGTCCGTCGTGGTCCAGATATGTGCCGACAAGAACACTTGTTTTCATCAGGACACATCCAAATCCGCATGCACCTACTTCGAAAAGAGATTCAGGGATATCGCTGAACTCTGTCCAGTGACACCCTGAATCATCCATGTCGAATCTATCAAACAATACCGGTGAATACGGAGGACGTCTCCGGAAATATAATCCCGTCAGAATGTCCAGATTGTTTTCCGCCAGCACTTTGTGCATATACACTAAGAGGTCCGCGGGAAATACCATATCGGAATCCAACCAGAGTACATAATCAAAGTTTTCTTGTATCGCTTTGGCAGCGAGCTGGTTTCTACTGTCGTATATCAATGAGCCTATCTGCATTGCAAGGGTGCATTCCCCCTCTTTCTGCAAAGAGGCTAAAGAGTTTGTAAAAAGAGCTGGTACCTGATCCATACAAGGTACTGCAATTAATGTCCTCATGGTGTGATCCTCCTACTGTCACGCTATATTATTTTGTAACTTTTACGAAGTGGTTCGGTGCGATAACTTCGAGAGCAACGTACTCGCGTCCCATAACCTCGATGAGGTCTTTCTTCTTCTGGGAGAGATCGTCAAACTTGAAGCTAATTCCGTCGCCATTGGGGAAGTTGGCAAGTGCGCCATTCTCAAGGTCACCAACGATGAGATAAGGCACGCCGGTTGTTGCTGCGCTGAATGAAGCAATGCTGTTGTTGATAACAACGTCCATGCCTTCAAACGGGTCGATCGGGAAGTTGGCGGCGTACTGTGCAGCTTTGAAGGCAGCTTTTGTGAGCTGGTGCATCATAACGACAGGACGTCTTGCTTCGTCGGACAGATATCCCATTGCCTGAGCAACAAGGCCGATAGAAATTGTGGTAGATGTGAATGCCGGAACGCCGGGGCAAGTTGTGGTAGAAACAGTGCCGCAAGCTTTGATTTTATCAATCATCTTGTCGGCCATTGCCTTTGCGATCTTATAGGCAAGCTCTCTATAGATGTAACGGAGGAATTCCTCTCCACGGAGATCATATGTCTCGTCGGAGATTGAGATCCATTTCTTTACAGACTGGGGTTTGAGCTCAATAATTCCCAAATACAGGGACTCTTCGTTAACAGCGTCGCCGCCTTCGGTGTGCCATGTTGCATCACTGCCGGAGATCTCGAAGTTAACTTTTACGTCACCCCTCAGATATGCTTTGCGAACGCGACGAAGAAGGTCTTCATCGTCCCAAGCTGTTTTAACAATGTCATAAACGAATTCCGGAACTGCTACTGTTCCACCAGCTACATTCTCTGTGAGAAGAGCGCGGCATTCAGTTGCGTCGCCGGTCTTGATGTAATCGGCAAAAGCGTCGATATACTCTTTGGAGTTGCGAATTTCCATAGTGTCAATTACCTTTCTTTCTTCTTCAGGAGTAAACTCCTCCTGTGTTTTTCCAGCGCCATCACCAATCATGTCGAGTAATGCTGTGCGCTGCTCTTGTGCCTGAGCTCTTGCGTCTAACTCCGCATTGATTCCCCTAACTTCGGTTTCCAAAGCATCAAGGTCGGCGTCGTCCGCATCGAGAAGGCCACGGATTTCTGCCAAACGAGCTTCAAGCTGTTCGGCACTCATGTTTTTAAATTCCATAGGTTTATCTCCTTGTTTCGACCAATAATTTGATCTTGCGTTTTTGGGCCTCCCTTGACAGAAACTCCTTCGCCGCCTTCTCGATCTCTCCGTCTATGTAGGCACGGGCTGCCGCTATATCAGTGTTCGGGTTTGCGGGGATGCTTACCGCGGACACGTCAAAGATACGTTTAATGTGCTTGATTGTTCTGGTGTGGGTGTCCTCGTCGTAAGAGTTTTTATCCACTGTAAACGCCCAAGACATTTCGCTGACCATTCCGGAGTCAATGTTTTCAAACATGTTCCTTGCGTCCGGTGTTTTGGAAAGGTCCGCCTCAACTTTCAGGCCATGTTCGTCTATAGAAAGCTGGAGTGTCCCGTTCTTTTTGCGGGCAAAGACCATTCCGCCGTGGTCATACTGAAAAATGACATCATCCATAGTCGTTAACTCGTCTATGGCGTTGCGGTCGATTACTTCCTTATAATCAACCCCGTCGTAAGAAAAAAGCGTGTATGGATCGTCAAACGTCGTCGCATACCCGCTTACTCTATAGGTTTTTTCTTCGCTTTCCTGTGGTAGCATTCTCTCCAAAGGAATTGAGCGATATTCTCTTTGTTCAGGTAGATAAGGCATTGTCTTCCTCCTCTGATTCTTCTGTATTAGGTTCAGTAGTAGTTTGAATATTGGCTCCCGGCTTTCCTTCCTGTACGAAGTAGTATTCGCCACGGATAGGCGATTTCTGCCCTTCTCCGTCCGGGAGAGGCTCCAGCCCAAAGAGGTCTCTTATCTCGTCTATCATTGCAAGGCCTCTGTCAGCCATAGCGTTAGCAAGCTGGATCTTGTTCTTTATAGACATGTTTGAAAGTCTGTTACTGGAAACCTCAATTACGTTTCCGTAGTCGCGCTGAGTATCCGAGAGCAGCATCTTTGTGAATACTTCTCCCAACTGGATTGCGAAAGGTTCAATCGCTCCAGAATAAAACGCGTCTATCTCTTCAGCAGTGGCACTGTTCTGAATTATCCTCTCGTTTGTGCCAAAGTAGTTGTAAACTCCGGTCTCGATAACTTTTCTCTGTTCAGCGTCAACGACGTAGGGTTTACTCTCTATCTGCTTTACGTCTTTGTACGTATTCGGGAAAAGCAAAAAGCCTCCGTTCGCGTCAGAGGCTTTTAAGTTATATTCAGTAAATCTCTGTCTTTCCTTTGCGAGGTCCTCAGCGTTGGTAAAGTTGCTTATCGTCGCCATAAACCGGAATGTGGACCCGTTTTTAACAGCCTCTTTAATAGCTTGGTGCTGAAGCGTTATCAGGTCGAGAGTCGGTCCCAGAGCGTGCTCTTTGGTTCCGAAGAAATCGCTTTCATACTGGAACCTTGTCATTATTCCGCACTTCTCAAGCTCTATGGCAGCATGTCTGTTGTCGACATACTCAAATCTTAGATAAGCTACGCCTTTGTACTGTCTGATCTCGCATTTTCTGGGAACAGTGACAAATACTCCGGTAGTTTCGCCATATTTGTTGATGACCGGAAGAATGACCGCAGTATTTTGTACTAAGAGTATAGTTTCCAGCCTGTATAAGAACTGGCTCCATGTAGTCCATTCGTTCGGCGCCTTTTTCAGCTTGTTTCTAAGCGAAGATGACGACGGCCCGCTCCAGATAACATTCAACTTGCTGCAATGCCTTGCGCAAGCGTCAATGCTGTCTCGGACCAGATCCTGTTCGTACATCTTCCCGCCCCAGCTTGTAAAATGAGGCTCATAAGCAGTTAGCGTCTGGAATACTGTCTCTTCCTTGTACTGCTGTTCCTTTTTGGGAAATAAAATTTCATAAAGACCCATAAAAATTACCCCGCGTTCATGAGGCGTCTTCCGTCCTCATTCCAGTATTTTTGGCGGCCTATCATCGCGTCTATTATTGCCGCCATTCCGTCTATATGATCTGTCGGTGATATCTTTACCAGCTTAACGCGCTCGGTCTGGTTTTCCATTTTTAACGCCGCGTTGAGAAGGTGAACCTTTAACAGATCGTTGTCTCCAATATCAATCCGCCCGTCTTTTATCATGCCCTCAAATTCTGCAATACCGGGCGTCATGTTGTAGCCCTGATGGCAGTCGTCAGTAAGGCAGCCGAATTGTTCAAGGTCCTTTATCAAGTACTGCGCCGAATACCGGTCATACATGACCCTCAGCGGATAAAGGTGATAATTATTTATTATTTCTGTTATGTAGTTATAACAGTCGTTATAGTCTATTACATTTGAGCCAGAAAGCTGCAAAAAGCCCTTCTGGACGTAAATATTGTATGGCAAGTTATCTCTTGCCGTGGCCTCTTCAAGTTTCTCCTCAGGCAAGAAAAACTTTCCGAAAATGCTGATTTTATCGTTCTTCTGGACAAGCCACATAACGGCAGTAAGGTCCGTCGTTCTCGACAAGTCGATACCCAGCATGGCGTAGTGTTCTCTGAACATGTCTGGCAATATTGGCCTTCCTGAATAAGCTCTCTCGACATCGGCAGCATTCAAAAAAGCTTGGCTGCTGCTCTGTTTTACATTTGTGTACTTTACGATGAATTCGCTGCGTTTCGAAAGAGAACCCTCTGCCACCGCGAGCTCCTCCAGAAGATAGTCAAGAGTCACAGATACGCCAAGATTCGGGTTTGCTTTTTGCCATTCGTTCGCGTCGTTCCACTTTCTTATGTCGTCAATCATGTAGATCATAGGAAGGAAACGCGTCTCTCTGGAATCCCCTTTTAAAAGCCTTGTAGCCCTCTTAAATAGCTCGTCATACGGCCCCTCGTTCTCATACCCCGCTGAGGATATCGAGATCAGCAGAGGCTGTTTTCTTGCGCCTTGAGAGGACTTCAAAACCTCGTAGAATCGGTTCCCGCCATTAGCGCTCCATGATGCTATCTCATCCCCGATTCCCAAAGAGATATTTAAACCATCGGATTTTTTCGCTGAAAAAGCCAGAGGCTTAACCATGCTGTTTGTGGATTCAATGTAAACGTCCGTTCGCCGTTTCTTGATTCGTTTAGCCAGCGCCGGTTCTTTTTTGCACGTCTCTACGAAGTTGTTATATCCAATTTCTGCCTGTTCGAGCTTAGGCGCAACAAAGTAGATCCTCGCTCCATATTCCCCGTCCATAAAGGCACAGTAGGCAGCAATAGCAGACAATAAAAGCGTCTTGCCGTTTTTTCTGCCAACTACCAAAAACACTTCCCGAAACTGGCGCTCGCCGGCCTCGTTTACTATCCCAAAAATAATGGATATAAAGGCCTTTTGCCACAGCTCAAGGACGATCTTGCCCGGCGCAAGTGGGCCTTCAGAATGACGGCAAAACGCCTCTATAAAATCAATGGCCTTGTTAGCTTTCTTCTGGTCAAAGAAGAAGTCTTTTTTCTCAAGGCCATGAATTATGTATTCATAGACAAGAATTACCCACTGTCCGACAGTGACTGTCCCGTCTTTTATCTTCTGATAGTACAGATAGATGTAATTCATGCCATTTTAGCAAATTTCTCGAATTCGTCCTCCGGTTCTGCCTCTGGGACGGAATCGAGTATCTTCAGCAATGTATCCATCGTTCTGTTCGCGGAATTGCTGGTGTTGTTGTATTCCTTGATTGCCGGGTGTACGTAAAAGTTCGGACGTCCCTTTACATACTCTTTTGAGACGATTGTCTCTTCATCGCTCATAACTTCTGCGAGTTTTTTCAATGTCTGCACTTGTGTGTCGTATCTTTCAAGCGTTGACATGAATTTATAGTCATTCGTAAGCCCCTTTTTGTGGGCCTCCCGCAGTAAGCCTTCGCGAAGTTTGTCGAAGTCCTTTTCAAATTTTGCCATTTTGCCTCACTACTTATTATTCCAAAAAATTTTTGCGTACGTACGTCCAGTTTTAATGATG
>Ga0310690_10002687_pt1 | contig 28359 bp, 28 predicted proteins | sample AusTroGonzalo_MG_2_FD_207661 | JGI IMG/M metagenome (GOLD analysis project Ga0310690, IMG submission 207661) | Bovine rumen microbial communities from tropical cattle in Woodstock, Queensland, Australia - Gonzalo_04 (v2) (version 2) | ecosystem: Host-associated > Mammals > Digestive system >...
ACCTTCTTTAACAGGAACGATAATCATTGCATTCACCTCCTTTCTTGTACCCAGGGCCGGGATCGAACCGGCACGGTTTCCCATTGGTGTTTGAGACCAACGCGTCTACCAATTCCGCCACCTGGGCGCGCTTTATTTACCCTTGTCGGGCGAAAAAGCGTGCAAAATTACTACAATTTTTTGAATTGACCAAATTTTTGAGCGTTTTTTTTGCATAAATGCGTATTTTTTTGTACTTTTGCACTCGATTTTAGTGATTATGAACGAATTTTATACAAGAAGCGAAGCTCTTTTGGGAGAAAAAACGATGGATCTATTGCGCACGAAGCGGGTCATCATCTTCGGAGTCGGCGGCGTCGGTTCGTGGGCAGCAGAGGCACTTATGAGAACGGGTTTGACGCATCTGACGCTTGTGGATGGCGATATTGTGCAAGCAAGTAATATCAACAGGCAGTTGCCTGCGACGCGTGCGACCTTGGGACAACCCAAAGTGGAAGCTTTGAAAGAGAGGTTACTGGCGATTAATCCGGACGCGAAGATAGAAGCGAGGATGGAAATGGTGAATGGTGAATGGTTGGAGGCTAACGGATTGACTGAATACGCGTATGTGATAGATGCGATAGACAGTGTGGCGGACAAGACAGACCTTATATTATACGCGACGCGCGTGCGCGGGTTGAAGATCTTCAGCAGTATGGGTGCGGCATTACGGTTCGATCCGACAAAGGTGACGACAGGCAAGTTGATGGACATCAAGGGCGATGCGTTAGCCAAAGCGGTACGGGCGCGGATGAAACGGTTGCAAATGAAGCCGTTACGGAAAGTGAAGTGTGTGTATTCAACGGAACAGGCGCAGCGTTGTGAGACCCGTGGTAGTCTGATGCAAGTGACGGCTGTGTTCGGTTGCACGCTGGCAAGTATGGTGATAGAGGATATACGCGCATAAAAAGGATAAAAAATTTGTGTATATCAAAATATTTTTGTAATTTTGCAGGCAAAATTGAGAGTTTATGAAAAAATATATCGTAATGGCAGAAGAGGGTGAACGGTCTTTGTTAGACCAAGCGAAGGAAAAGCTGGGTTTGGATTTGGCGGACGCGACCCTTATCTACACCGGCGTAGGGGCTATTAATGTGATACAAAGTTTGCAAGGCTTGGATCGCGAGTCGGAAATATATAATATCGGCTATGCGGGTAGTGCGAATTTTGATTTGGGTACTTGGGTGGAAGTAACCGAAGTGCGCTTGAATCATCCGAATGTGACGTATAAAGAGCCGACGTTGAAATTAGAGGTTACGGGTTACGGGTTACAGGTTACGGGTAAAGCAAAACAGGCGATTTGTTATAGCAATTGCGATTTTGTGATGGCATCGGATTACAAGGATTGCGTATTTGACATGGAATTGGCGTACATTGCGGCGTTGGGATTCAAGAAAGTGCATAGTTTGAAGTATGTGAGCGATAATTTGTCTCTCCATGCTTACCACGATTTAACTCATGGAGTAGAATGACTACAATCTTTTTAAAGCAACATAAAGAGGAGTCGCTGAAGCGTTTTCATCCGTGGGTGTTCAGCGGCGCGATAGCGAAAGTAGTGCTGGACGCAAAGCATACGAGTGACGCGCCGGAAGAGGGCGAGTTGGTATGCGTGCGGTCGGCATCTAATGAAGTGCTGGGTGTCGGTCATTGGCAGGTGGGTAGTATTGCCGTGCGGATTTTGGCGTTCGGGGTAGAGACGTTGCCGAAAGATTTCTGGAGAGAAAGGATACGTGCGGCGTACCAAGTACGCGAGTCGATTGGTCTTATTCGACAAGAGAACAACACGTTCCGGCTTATTCATGGCGAAGGCGATTTTCTTCCGGGCTTAATCGTAGATATATATGCCGATACGGCGGTATTGCAGGCACATTCGGTGGGTATGCATGTGTGCCGGCAGGAGATTGCAGAGGCGATTGTAGCGGAAGTGCCGCAGGTGAAAAACGTGTATTACAAGAGCGATGATACCTTGCCGTTTAAAGCGCCTATTGAAGGCGAGAAGGTCGGATATTTAACGGTTACGGGTTACGGGTTACAGGTTACGGGAGATGAGTTTTGGAGCACGGAGAACGGGTTGGAATTTCGGATCGATTGGCTGCGTGGACAGAAGACGGGGTTCTTTGTGGATCAGCGAGAGAATAGGGCATTGGTAGAGCGGTATGCGAAGGGAAAGGATGTGCTGAATATGTTCTGCTATACCGGTGGATTTAGTCTGTACGCGTTGCGTGGCGGGGCAAAGACGGTTGATTCGGTGGATGTGAGCCAGAAAGCGATTGATTTGGTGAATGTTAATGTAGCGAAGAATTTTCCGAAGGCAACGAACCACACAGCGGTAGTGGCAGATGCGTTTGAATATCTGAGTAAACAGAAAGCAGAGGGGCGCACGTATGACCTGATTATTCTGGATCCTCCGGCTTTTGCGAAACACAGAGATGCGGTGAAGAATGCGTTGCGTGGGTATCAGCGAATCAACGCGAAGGCAATAGAGATGATCAGGAAAGGCGGGTTGCTGTTTACGTTCTCCTGCTCGCAGGCAGTAGATAAAGAGGCGTTCCGCTTGGCGGTGTTCAGTGCAGCGGCACAGGTAGGACGAAAGGTGCGGATCTTGCATCAGTTGCATCAACCGCAAGATCATCCGATCAATATTTATCACCCCGAAGGAGAGTATTTAAAAGGTTTAGTTTTATACGTAGAATGATTTTAGTTTGTTTTGACACGGAGACGACGGGATTGGATGTGCAAAAAGAGCACATTATCCAATTGTCGTTGGTAAAAGTAGAGGTTACGGGTTACGGGTTACCGGTTACGGATTGGAAGATTATAGACCAGCGGGATTGGTATATCTTGCCGGAAGGAGAGTTTGATATTCCTGCGGAGGCTGAGGCTGTGCATCATATCAGCAAGGAGTTCTTGCTGGAGCATGGTGTGAGTCTGAGAAGCGTGTATGATGATTTTATCGCCTTTACGAAGGACTGTGACATGCTGAGTTATAACGGTAACGGGTATGATGCTCCGCTTCTGCACTATAACTTGAAGCGTTTGGGGTTGGATTTCTCGTTTGAGGGCAGAACTTGGTATGATGCGTTGCTGTTGGAGCGTATCCATACGGCGGGTAAGTTGGATGAGAACGGGGAGAAGTTACATAATAACCTGACGAGTGCGTACACACGTTATTACGGTCATCCTTTTGAGGGCGCGCATAACTCGTTCGATGATGTGCTGGCGACGATAGAGGTATTCAAGGCACAAGTGAATGAGCACGGCTGGGAATGGACGAAACGTGATGAGTTCGGGTTCATATGCTTTGACCGATGGCTGGTGAAAAAAGGCGGGTATTATTATCTGACGCAAGGAGCGCATAAGAACGAATCGATTGATTCGATGGCTCGTATCGACCGCTCGTACTTGGAGTGGATCGTGGATAAGTGTCAGTGGACAGACGACCAGACACGTGCGATCATTAATCCGTATATCGGGCGTCAGTGTATTCCGAATAATTCGAATAATCTGAGTATTAAGAAGAACCCTTCTCGAGGCAAAAAAAGACCAAAAGGCACGATAGGAGAGGCTGATTTGAGTCTTTTTTAGGCAAAAACTGCATTTTTTTGCCAAAATATTTGCGTATGTCAAAAAAATGTAGTACTTTTGCACCCGCTTTGTAGAAACGGCCGGTTGGATGAGCGACTTAGTCAGCGGTCTGCAAAACCGTTTAGAGCGGTTTGACTCCGCTACCGGCCTCCAAGCCGCCCGAGAAAAAGGGCGGCTTAATTTTTATGGATAGTGTTATTCGGGACATAACGGAGCAGGAGTACAAGTACGGATTTACGACGGATGTAGAAACCGATGTTGTGCCGGCGGGGCTGAACGAGGAAATCGTTCGGTTGATTTCTGCGAAGAAGGGTGAGCCGGAATGGTTGCTGGAGTTCCGATTGAAAGCTTTCCGCAAATGGCAGACGATGAAGGTGCCTACTTGGGCACATTTAGAGATACCGGAGATTGATTTTCAGGCTATTTCGTATTTCGCAGCTCCCAGAACAAAGAGCAAAGAGCAAGGACAGAAGGATGAGATTGATGCGGAGATTATGAAGACCTTCGACAAACTGGGTATTCCGTTGGAAGAACGGGCTGCGTTGGCCGGAAATATGGCGGTAGATGCGGTGATGGATTCGGTGAGCGTGAAGACGACGTTCCGTGAGACGCTGGCGGAGAAAGGGATTATTTTCTGCTCGATTTCGGAGGCGGTAAGGGAGTACCCGGAGTTAGTGAAGCAATATCTGGGGTCAGTAGTACCTCCGACGGATAATTTCTATGCCGCTCTGAATTCGGCGGTTTTCTCGGATGGTTCTTTCGTGTATGTACCGAAAGGGGTTCGTTGCCCGATGGAATTGAGTACGTATTTCCGTATCAATGCCGGTAAAACGGGTCAGTTTGAGCGCACATTGCTGATTGCGGACGAAGGCGCTTATCTGTCTTATTTAGAGGGATGTACGGCTCCTATGAGGGATGAGAACCAGTTACATGCGGCGATTGTGGAGATAGTGGTTCACAAAGACGCGGAGGTGAAGTATTCGACCGTGCAGAACTGGTATCCCGGAGACAAAAACGGTAAGGGAGGAATTTATAATTTCGTGACCAAACGCGGTATCACACATGAGAACGCACGGTTGAGTTGGACGCAGGTAGAGACGGGTAGTGCGATCACATGGAAGTATCCGAGTTGCATTTTGCGTGGCGATAATTCCAGTGCGGAGTTTTATTCGGTGGCGGTAACGAACAACTACCAGCAAGCGGATACGGGCACGAAGATGATTCATATCGGCAAGAACACACGCTCGAGGATCGTGAGTAAGGGTATCTCGGCAGGTCACAGCCAGAACGCGTACAGAGGTTTGGTGAAGATGGGCGTAAAGGCAGAGAACGCAAGGAATTACAGTCAATGCGACAGTTTGCTCTTAGGCGACAAGTGCGGTGCGCACACGTTCCCTGATATGATTATCAGCAATCCGACGGCTACAGTAGAGCACGAAGCGACAACGAGTAAGATCAATGAAGATCAGTTGTTCTATTGCCAGCAGCGAGGTATCGGATTAGAAGATGCGGTAGGTTTGATCGTGAACGGTTACGCCAAAGAAGTGATGGATAAGTTGCCGATGGAGTTTGCCGTAGAGGCACAGAAGTTGCTGCAAGTATCGTTAGAAGGCAGTGTGGGATAAAAGGATGACCCCTGTTTCCCCTACATTGAACCCCTATCCGATTGCGTGTCGTTAGCGTCTCGTTAGCGTGTTTTGAACTATAAAACGATATGTTCCGCTGAAATGGGAGCGGACAAGAAGAGTGATGCAGATTGCGAGAAGCGGTCTGCATTTTCTGTGGTGAGATAGGTGCACGTGCCGTTGAGGGAGAGTTGCGAAGTGTACTCGGGATGACGGTTGAGGTAGTCGGCAAGTGATTTGGCGACAAGTTCTCCCTGAGCAATAATTCCCACATTTTTAGCGAATTGTGCTATCTTCTCTTTAAGAAGCGGATAGTGGGTGCAACCTAATACCAAAGTGTCGATTTGCGGATCTTGATGCAAGATCTCGTGCAAGTATTTCTCGACGAAATAATTGGCGCCGAGGCTGTTATGTTCTCCGGCTTCGATGAGAGGCACCCACATAGGGCATGCTTGCTGGGAAATTGTTAAGTCAGGAGCTATTTTCTCTAACTCGAGCACATAGGATTCGGAGCTGACCGTTGCGGGTGTAGCAAGGATTCCGACGTGTTTTGATTTTGTTATTTCCGGCACGGCTTCAACCGTAGGACGAATGACGCCGAGTACGTTGACTTTCTTATCTTTGATAAGAGAAAGGTCTTTTTGCTGGATGGTTCGGAGTGCTTTCGCAGAGGCTGTGTTGCAGGCTAAAATGATTAAGGCACAGTTTTTGTGGATGAGATACTGGACAGCTTGCAGCGTATAACGATAGATGACATCGAACGAATGCGTTCCGTACGGCGCACGTGCGTTGTCACCGAGGTAGAGGTAGTCATACTCCGGAAGCTCATGACGGATGGCTTCGAGAATGGTTAATCCACCGTATCCGCTATCAAAAACACCTATTTTTGCCATAAATCGCTGCAAAATTACAACTTTTTTGTGAAATAAGCAAATTTTTTTTGCATATATCAAATTTTTTTTGTAATTTTGCACGCTAAAATATAGTTGTTACAATAAAATTGTAAATTAATTAAAAATATACGTATATGAAATTTAATGTATCGAGTTCCAAACTCTTTTCACAATTGCAGGCAGTAAGCCGCGTGATTAACAGTAAGAATGCGCTTCCTATTCTGGATGACGTGCTGTTTGACCTAACGGGCAACGAGTTGAAGTTGACCGCATCGGACGGCGAGACGACCATTCGTACGTCGGTAGAGGTAGAGGGCGCAGAAGGAGCAGGCAAAGTGGCTTCTGCCGCCAAACTGCTGCTGGAGACGCTGCGTGAGTTCAGCGAGCAACCGTTAGCATTTACCATTGACGATCAGAATTTTGCTGTGACGATGGTTAGTCAGAACGGTACTTATTCGTTTGTGGGCGTGAACGGCAATGAGTTCCCTGAGATGCCGGAGGCAGAGGCAGATGCCCGCACGATTGCGTTGCCGGCTAATGTGCTGCAGAGTGCAATCGAGAAGACTATTTTCTGTACGGCAGACGATGATTTGCGTCCCGTGATGAACGGTATTTTCTTCGATATCGCAGAGGATAAGGTGACGATGGTGGCTACCGATGCTCACCGTCTGGTACGCTATATGAACACAGGTGTGGCAGCAGGTGCGCCTGCAAGCTTTATCTTGCCGAAGAAGCCGGCATCGCTGCTGAAGAACCTGCTGGCAAAAGAGGAAAGTGAAGTGAAAGTGACGTTTGGTCAGAAGAACGCCCGTTTTGAGTTCGGCAGTACGATTATCGTTTGCCGTCAGATTGAGGGTCGTTTCCCGAACTACAACGCCGTTATTCCGCAGGCTAACCAGAACGTAGTGACGGTTGACCGTCAGACGATGATCAACGCGTGCAAGCGTGTGGCTGTGTTTGCTAACAACGGTACGGCTCAGTTGCGTCTGGCGCTGAGTGAGAACCAGATCAAGATTTCGGCGCAGGACATCGATTTCTCGACGAGCGCAGAGGAGACGATCAGTTGCGATTACAACGGCACACCGATGGCAATCGGTTTCAAAGCTCCGTTCCTGATTGACCTGCTGGGTTCGATCACGAGTAACGATGTACAATTGAAGTTGGCTGATCCGGCACGTGCTGGTCTGATTCTTCCGGCAGAGAACGAGGAGAACGAGGATGTGCTGATGCTGCTGATGCCGATGCTGCTGAACGACTAAACATTTCGACTTTTATGGCTTACCGTTTATTGACCGCGCAAGAGATTGCGCAATTGGAAGCTCAGGGCTGTACAGCGAAAGATTGGGCGCAAGTAGAAGTGGCAGAAGGGTTTGATCCGCAGTTTGTGCGTAATACCAATTTCTCCGGACATAACAAATTGGGTGTGTTCGGAAAGGAAATCGAGTTGCCCGGCGGGCTGAAGATTCATTCGGGTATTTACAACGCGACGCTGCATAACTGCGAGATCGGCAACGATGCGCACTTGTACAACATCCACAACTATATCGCGAACTACCACATAGGCGACAACACGTGTATTGAGAATGTGAACGCGATCTTGGTGGACGGTCGGACGACGTTCGGTAACGGCGTGCGTGTGCCGGTGATGAACGAAGGCGGCGGACGTGAGATTCCGATTTTCAATGAGTTGAGTGCGAGTCTGGCGTATATCCTGACGTTGTATCGTCACCGTCCGAAGATGATTCATGAGCTGGAGCGCCAGATTGATGCGTATGCAGATGCGCAGGCTTCCGATCACGGGTACATAGGCGATCACGTACGTATCCTGAACTGCGGTAGCATCAAGAATGTGCGTATCGGCGATTATGCCGAGTTGATCGGTGTGAGCCGCTTGAAGAACGGTACGATCAATTCGAACCAGCAGGCACCTATTCGTCTGGGTAGCGGTGTGAAATGTATTGATTTTATCCTTGCTTCGGGCGTGGAGATCGGCGATAGTACGCTGGTTGACAAGTGCTTCGTGGGTCAGGGAACGATTTTCGACAAGCACTATTCGGCAGGTGAGAGTCTGTTCTTCAGTAACTGTCAGGGAATGCACGGCGAGGCCTGTGCTATCTTTGCCGGGCCTTATACAGTAACCCACCACAAGAGTACGCTGCTGATTGCGGGTATGTTCTCGTTCCTGAACGCGGGTTCGGGTAGTAACCAGAGTAACCACATGTACAAGCTTGGTCCGATCCATCAGGGAGTTGCCGAGCGCGGTGCGAAGACCACGAGTGACAGTTACCTGTTATGGCCTTCGAAGGTAGGTGCGTTCAGTCTGGTAATGGGTCGTCACACACATCACGCAGACACATCAGCCCTGCCGTTCTCGTATCTGATTGAGAACAATTCGGAGAGTTTCCTGGTGCCCGGCGCTAACCTTCGTACCGTAGGTACGATCCGTGATGCGCAGAAGTGGCCGAAACGTGATAACCGCAAGGATCCGCATAAGTTAGACCAGATTAATTTCAACCTTTTGAGTCCGTACACGGTGCAGAAGATGTGGCAAGGTCGCGAGGTGCTGGACGAGTTGCAGGCGTTGAGCGGCGAGAATACGGAAGTTTACGGTTACAAGAACTGCAAGATCCGCAATTCGTCGTTGCGTCACGGTCGTGAGTTGTACACGATAGGTATTCAGAAGTTCCTGGGTAACAGCCTCATCAGCCGCTTGGAGAAGAAAGAGTGGAAGACGATGGATGAGTTGCGTGCGGCATTGCGTCCGGACAGCCCGGCAGGTCTGGGCGATTGGGTCGATATGGCCGGTTTGATTGCTCCGCGTGGCGAAGTGACCAAGTTGCTGAACGAGATAGAGCAGGGCGGTTTGAGTCTGGCAGATATCCAGACACGTCTGGAGGCACTCCATGCGAACTACTACTCCTACGAGTGGACGTGGGCGCTGGACAAACTCGAGAAAGTTTGGGGTTGCAGCGTAGAGAACGTGACGCTGGAGCAAGTGCGCAGAGCCGTTGAGGATTGGAAGAGCGCCGTTGTCAAGTTGGATCGGATGGTTTATGACGATGCGCGCAAGGAGTTTGACCTCAACAGTCAGACAGGCTTCGGCGTGGATGGCGACCGTGAGCAGGCGGAGGCGGACTTTGAAGAGGTGCGCGGTTCGTTTGAGTCCAACTCGTTCGTGAAGGCCGTACTGGAACATATCGAGAAGAAGACAGCGTTGGGCGATCGAGTGCTCGCGCAACTCGCTTGCATTGAAGGTTGAAGATTGAAAAATGGTAAATTGACCATATTAGGATGCGGTAGCGCAAAGCCGACGAAGACGACTTCCCCTTCGGGGCAGTTGGTGGAGTTGTGCGACAAATCGTTCCTCGTCGATTGCGGGGAGGGAGTGCTGCTGACGATGCAGAAACTCGGGGTGCACACCTCGAGGCTGTATAACATCTTCATCAGCCATCTGCATGGTGACCATTGTTTCGGTCTGATCGGCTTGCTGACGACGCTGGGTATGTTGAAGCGCACACAGCCGATGCATATCTATGCACATCCTGATTTGGAGAAACTGCTGACGCCGTTGCTTGATTATCACGCTAATGATCGACAATACGAGATCATTTTCCACCCGATTAACCCGCGTAAGCACGAGGTGATTTACGAAGACAGGACGGTGAGTGTGGAGACGATACCGTTGAAGCACGGCGTGCCGACTTGCGGGTTCCTGTTCAAGGAGACGCACCGCGTAAAGAACGAAGATGGGACTTTCGGACATGAGACGCGCAAGAGGTACGCGTATTGTTCGGATACTATGTACAGCGAAAAGATCGTGCCTATTATTGAGGGCGTGGAGACCTTGTACCATGAGTCCACGTTCTTGCAGACGCACGGTGCGCGGAGCAAAGAAGTGATGCACTCGACGGCGGCTGAAGCGGCGAAGATAGCGCAGTTGGCGAAGGCGGGTAAGTTGATTTTGGGTCATTACTCGGCGCGGGTGGAGGATCACAGCCTGTTCTTGCAAGAAGCGCAGCCTGTCTTCGAGAATACGGTGTTGGCGGAAGAGAATCTGGTGTTTGAGATTTGATGGCAAAATCAACGATTCAATATATTTGTTCGTCATGCGGGGCAAAGGCTCCGCAGTTATTGGGTCGTTGTCCTGTCTGCGGCGAGTGGGGAACATACGAAGAAGAAACGGTTACAGGAAATGGGTTACGGGTTACGGGAATACATTCTATCTCTGCCGGAAGGCCTCAGCGGTTGCAAGACGTTGTGGCGAATGAGGAGATGCGGATCGACATGCGGAACGGAGAACTGAACCGTGTGTTGGGCGGCGGTTTGGTGCCAGGGAGTCTGGTGTTGTTAGGAGGTGAACCCGGTATCGGCAAATCGACCTTAGCGCTGCAAGTGCTGATGCAGATGGGCGAACGGAAGACGTTCTATGCCTCGGGCGAAGAGAGTGTGCGGCAGTTGAAATTGCGCGCGGAGCGTCTGGCGGGAAATGCAGAGAACATGTATATATCGTCTGAGACATCGCTGGAGCGGATTCTGGAGCAGGTGAAAGAACTGGAACCGGAAATCGTGGTGATTGACTCCATTCAGACCATCGGTACGGACGCAATCGAAGCCTCTATTGGCTCTTTGAGCCAAGTGCGTGAGTGCGCGGCACGGATTCTGGAGTTTGCCAAGACGCGTAATATACCGTTTTTCATCATCGGACACATCAATAAAGAGGGTTCTCTGGCAGGCCCGAAAGTGCTGGAGCACATCGTGGATACGGTGTTGCAGTTCGAGGGCGATCCGCAGTATATGTACCGTATCTTGCGGGCGCAGAAGAACCGTTTCGGTTCAACGTCCGAGATCGGTATCTATGAAATGCGTCAAGACGGTTTGCGTGAGGTGACGAATCCGTCGGAGTTACTGCTTTCGACGGCGCGAGAGGGACTTTCCGGCATAGCGATCGCAGCCGCGGTAGAGGGAGTCCGGCCTTTCCTTATCGAGGTGCAGGCACTGGTGTCGAGTGCAGCGTACGGAACACCCCAGCGGTCTTCCACGGGATTCGACGGCAGGCGATTGAATATGTTGCTGGCGGTGTTGGAGAAGCGTGTGGGATTCAAGTTGCTGCAAAAAGATGTGTTCCTCAATATAGCCGGCGGGCTCAAAGTGCAGGATCCGGCGATTGATCTGGCGGTGTTGGCGGCTGTACTGAGCAGTAATATGGATATCGCGCTGGACGCAGGCACGTGCCTGTGCGGCGAGGTGGGGCTGGCCGGTGAAATACGGTCGGTAAACCGCATCGAACAGCGTATCTCCGAAGCGCAGAAACTCGGTTTCAGACGAATCCTTATTCCGGCGGAACAAAAAGTGGATGTCAAACGGTATAACATCGAAATTGTACCGGTAAAAAAGGTAACAGATGCGTTCAGATTGCTGATTAAAGCTTAAAAATGAAGAAAAATGGCATATACATTTGTATATGTCAATTTTTTTTTGTACCTTTGTGCCCGATTTTGTATAATGGTAATTATGCGCGTACGCGAGAGTATAAAATATTATGTTTTATTGATGCTGTTATGCTTGGGTTTGAGCGCCCGGGCGGATGAGCGTCCGTACTTGTGCGAGTTGGGGTTGCAGGGAGGTATCGGATACTATGTGGGTGATGCCGCGCCGCATATCTTCATGAACCCGCGCGAGGCGTACGGTATTCATTTCCGTTATAAGTTCACCAAGCGTTGGGCGATCCAGGCGAAAGTGTCCGGCCAGCGTATCACGGGTAATGATTTTACGGTGAAAGGTGAAAAGTTGACCACGACTTGGCAGACGCAGATGGCAAACGTGGATGTGATGGCGGAGTTCAATTTCTTCCGTTTCGGTTCGTCGAACAAATACGACAAGCGTATTCGTCCCTATACGCCGTATATCTTCTTGGGTATCGGAGCGGGTGTGTATAGCGGTGAGATCTGGCCTACGGACACAAAAGGTGGCAAGCAGCAAGGTACCAGTTGGGCGCCATATGTGCCGGTAGGTATCGGATTCAAGTGGAAATTCCATGAGTTCGTGGGGATGAATATAGCGTGGCAGCATAACATCTACATGAAAGATAATCTGGAGCGTCGTGATGCGTTGGACAACAAACATCAACTCAACGGCTGGAACTGGATGAACTGCGATTTAACAGGAATGTTCACGGTTGGCATAGTTTTTGAGTTCGCAAAGGCGAAGAAAGAGTGCCGCATATGTAATTTTTAATGGTGAATGGTTATAGGTATGGATTATAAAGAACAAATCAACAAAGAGCGTTTGCCGCGACATATTGCCATTATCATGGACGGTAACGGTCGCTGGGCGAAGAAGCAGGGTTTGGCGCGCATGTTCGGTCATAAGCAGGGCGTCGAGACTGTGCATAACATCACAGTAGCGGCCACGAAGTTGGGTATTGAGTTCCTGACGCTATATACGTTCTCGACAGAGAATTGGAATCGTCCCAAAGAGGAGGTGGACGCCTTGATGACACTGCTGGTGGATACGATCGTGAAAGAGACACCGACGCTGATGAACAATAATGTGCGTTTGCAGACGATAGGTGATATTGAGCGTTTGCCGGAAGGCACAAAGCAGAAGTTCCTGGGTTGTATCGAACAGACGAGTGTGAACACGGGTCTGACGATGGTGATTGCGCTCAGTTACTCAGCGCGTTGGGAGATCACCCACGCTATGCAAGAGGCGGTGCGTCGTGCCCAGGCAGGCGAATTGCGTGCGGAGGATGTGAACGAGCAGTTGGTAAGCAGCCTGATGACGACGCGTGAGATGCCGGATCCGGATCTCTTAATCCGTACAAGCGGCGAGTACCGCATCAGCAATTTCCTGTTGTGGCAGTTGGCGTACAGCGAGTTGTATTTCACGGATTGCCTGTGGCCGGAGTTCACGGAAGAGGAGTTTTACAAAGCCATCGTGGATTATCAGAAGCGTGAGAGACGGTTTGGGAAAACCAGTGAGCAGGTGAAATGATTTATCGAGAGAAAGCAGTTGAAACGGATTTTTAACATAGTACTATTTATCGTGTTCAGTATCAGCCTGTTGGCGCAGGAGATCGAATACGGTTTATCCAACAAAACGTACGAGATAGCGGCAATCGAAGTGGAGGGCGCTGACAGTTACGAGGATTTCGTGCTGATCGGTTTCTCCGGTTTGGCGGTGGGCGACAAGATCGAAGTGCCCGGACAGCAGATCACCAAAGCCATCAAGCGTTTCTGGAAGCAGGGACTGTTCGCTAACGTGAAGATCAAAGCCAAGAAGTTCGAAGGCAACAAAGTGTGGCTGGTTATTGAGTTGGAGCAGCGTCCGCGTGTGAGTGAAGTGAAGTATGAGGGTCTGAAGAAAAGCGAGAAGGAGGATGTGGAGATAAAAGCGGGTATCCGTCAGGGTAGTCAGATGACACCGAACCTGGAGGACCACGCGAAGACGGTGATCAAGAAATATCTCGCGGAGAAAGGCTTCCATAACGCGGAAGTGCATGTGCTGCAGAAAGCCGACGCCGATCACCCGGGCTATGTGCGTGTGCTGATTGCGGTGGACAAGAAAGCGAAGACGAAAGTGGGTAAAATCTACTTAACGGGCAACGAGGCACTGACGGATGTGCAGATCAACAAAGCGATGAAGAAAACGAACGATAACCACATCGTGAACCTGTTCCGAACCAAGAAATTCGTTACCGAAGAGTACGAGAAAGATAAAGAGGCGGTTATCGAGAAGTACAATGAACACGGCTACCGTGACGCCTATATCGTGGCGGACAGCGTCGTGCCGAATCCCGAGAACCCCGACCGTGTGGATGTCTATATGACTATTAGCGAGGGAGAAAAGTACTATGTCCGCTCTATCAAATGGGTGGGTAACACGATTTATCCGTACGAGTATCTGGACGCCACGTTAGGCATCAAACCCGGTGATGTGTATAACCTGAAGACGCTGAACGAGCGTTTGCAAACGGACGATGACGCGGTGAGCAAGTTATATACCGACCGCGGTTATCTGTTCTTCAATGTGGATCCGGTGGAGGTGAATGTGGAGAACGACTCGATTGACTTCGAGATGCGCATATACGAGGGCAAGCCGGCGACGATTAACGAAATCAAGATTGTAGGTAATACACGTGTGTATGAGCATGTCGTGCGCCGCGAGCTTTACACCAAACCCGGACAGCTCTATAGTCAATCGGATATTATGCGTTCGTTGCGTGAGTTAGCGCAGATGGGACACTTCGATCAGGAGAAACTCGTGCCGGATATTCAGCCGAATCCCGAAGAAGGAACGGTGGACATTACCTATATGTTGGAGACCAAATCAAGCGATCAGGTCGAGTTCTCGCTCGGTTGGGGTGCTACGGGTATCACGGGTTCGGTCGGATTCAAGTTCACGAACTTCGCGATCCAGAACTTGTTCAACAAGAAAGCCTACCGCATTGTGCCGCAAGGTGAGGGTCAGACTTTCTCTATCAACGCACGTACGAACGGTATTTATTATACGTCTGTGTCGCTTTCGTTCCTCGAACCGTGGCTGGGCGGTAAGCGCCCGAACAGTCTGAGCGCCAGCTTCTTCTTCGCGAACCAAACCGGTTACTCGAGCCGTTATCAGAAAGCGTACCAGAACTTGTACAATACCTACTCGAATTATTATTACTACTCGGGTAACTCCAATTATTACCAGCAGTTGGCTGAGGCTGAGGCGGATAAGGACAAATATATCCGTCAGTTCGGCTTGGCGCTCGGATACGGTAAGCGTCTGAAATGGCCTGACGACTATTTCACGTTCTACGCCGAGTTGAGTTATACGTTGTTCTGGATGAAGGATTGGCCTTACTTGCTGATTGCTAACGGTACGAGTCATAACTTGGCGTTGAACTTGCAACTGAGCCGTTCGTCTATTGACAACCCGATTTACACACGCCGCGGTAGCCAGTTCACGTTGGGCTTGAAGATCACACCGCCGTGGTCGCTGTTCAACGGAAAGGACTACTCGACAATGACCGCAGAGGAGAAATACCACCTCATAGAGTACCACAAGTGGAAATTCACGGGTAAGGTATTCACGCCGCTGACCAGAGACAGCAAGTTGGTATTGATGGCGCGTGCGGAGTTCGGTTATCTGGGACACTTCAATAAATACGCTAAATCGCCGTTCGAGACCTATTATATGGGTGGTGACGGTATGTCCGGTTATTCGAACTACTCGACGGATTATGTGGCGATGCGTGGTTACTCGGCGGGTTCGCTTACGCCGTACGATCCGGCTACGGGACGTAACATGGGATACGTCTATAACAAGTTCACGATGGAATTGCGTTACCCGATCACGCTGGAGCAGAATGCCACAATCTGGGCACTCGGATTCCTGGAGGCGGGTAACTGTTTCGCGGACATAACGGATTATAATCCGTTCAATCTGAAGCGTTCGGCCGGTGTCGGTGTACGTATCTTCCTGCCTATGTTCGGTCTGCTGGGTATCGACTGGGGCTGGGGCTTCGACAATATCAACGGTAGCAACCAGTATAGCGGAAGTCAGTTCCACTTCGTATTGGGACAAGAACTATAAAATGGCTAAATGACAAAATAAATAAAGAAATGGTAAATGAACAAATGGTAAATAAAAAAAGGCTTATCATGGTAATGATAACCTTTTTGATAGCATTTGGCACGGCTTTTGCTAAGGATCAGTCGGTGGTCTATATCGACATGCAGTATATCCTGAAAAACCTGCCGCAGTACGAGCAGGCGAATGAGCAGTTGACGATGTTGTCCAAGCGCTGGCAGAAAGAGGTGGACGCCGTACAGCAGGAAGCGCGTGTGATGGCTACCAACTATCAGACAGAGCAGATATTTCTCTCTGAGAACATGCGTCGTCAGCGCGAGGAAGAAATCGTGAAGAAAGAGCAGGAAGTGCTGGAACTCAAACGCAAGTATTTCGGTCAGGACGGTGAATTGTACAAGAAACGCGAGGCGCTGATCAAGCCTATTCAGGATGACATCTACAATGCCATCCAGGATCTGGCGAACGAGAAACGTATTGATGTGGTCAAGGATCGTTCTGCGGATCCTTCGCTGATCTATATGTCCTCCAAACTGGACGTTTCCGACCAAGTATTGCAGAAATTAGGAGCAAAATAAATAAAACACTTATAAACAATGAAAAAGATTATTATTACAATTATGTTGGCTTTGCCGATCTTGGCCAGCGCACAGAAATTCGGTCACATCAACACGCAGGAACTGTTCACGCAGATGCCTGAAGTGAACCAGGTAAAACTGAAAATGGATACTATCCAAGGTCAATACGAGGCACAACTCGCTTCGATGAACGAGGAGATTCAGAAGAAAATACAGGATTATCAGGCACAAGAGGCAACGATGCCTGATGCAGTAAAGCAGATTCGTCAGCAGGAGTTGCAGGAGATGCAGCAGCGTATCCAGCTGTTCTATCAGACCGCAGAGCAGGATATTCAGAAGAAACAGCAGGAGTTGCTTACTCCGGTACACGAGAAAATGGCAAAGGCTATCAAGGCCGTTGGTGAGCGCGAAGGTTATACCTATATCTTCGACTCCGCTGCGATGGTTCATATCGGTTCGGACGCTATAGACGCAACACCGGCAGTCAAGAAAGAGCTCGGTATAAAATAAATCGTCAGAAATCGTCAATCGTCAATCGTCTAATCGTCAATATGGCCGATGGCTATTTAGAGAGTCATTACGCTGAATATGAGAAGAAAAAAGCGGAGTGGCTGAAGAAGAAGAGTAAATGGTCAAATAGAAAAAATGACCAAATAAATCGTCAATCGTCAATCGTTAAATCGTAAATAATTTTATGGTAGAAAAACTTCAAAAGACCCTGCGCGATAGTGCTGTAGCGCGTTGGACGGTTCTTGTCCTTGTGGCATCAATGATGTTCTTCGCGTACATGTTCGTGGACATCCTCTCGCCGCTCGCGTCCTTGCTGAACGATTCGCTCGGCTGGGATCAGGGTGTGTTCGGTACATATGCCGCAGGTGAGTACCTGTTGAACGTGTTCGGATTCCTGATTTTGGCAGGTATCATCTTGGATAAGATGGGAGTCCGTTTCACGGGAGTACTGTCTGCGAGCTTGATGGTAATCGGCGCAGGAATCAAGTATTTCGGTATCTCGTGGGCAGATGCGAACACCGTAGAGTGGCTGAACGCATGGTGGCCTTCGATGCCCGGTTCGGCTAAGCTGGCAATGTTCGGATTTATGATCTTCGGCTGCGGCTGTGAGATGGCGGGCACGACGGTTAGTAAGATCCTTGCCAAGTGGTTCAAAGGCAAAGAGATGGCGTTGGCGATGGGCTTGGAGATGGCTATCGCGCGTCTCGGTGTGTTCGCTGCTATGTGGCTCGCACCTGTTTTTAGTGAGGAATTTGCCGTCAATGGTGTCAACTCCGTAACTGCGCCGCTGCTGTTTGCATCGCTGCTGCTCGTTATCGGCTTGCTTAATTTCACGGTGTTCACCGTTATGGATACACGCTTCGATGCCCAACTGGTGGCGATCGGAGAGGCAACTGCCGAGAAAGATCCGGAGGATGAGTTCCATGTTAGTGACCTCAAGCAGATACTTGGATCGAAGATGTTCTGGATCATTGCGCTGCTTTGCGTGCTCTATTACAGTGCTATCTTCCCGTTCCAGCGTTTTGCAACGAACTTCCTGGAAGAGACGCTTGCAATCAGCAATGCGGAAGCGGCAGGTCTGTTCAAGTGGTTCCCGATATTGGCAATGGTACTGACGCCGTTCCTCGGAGCCTTCATCGATTATAAGGGTAAAGGAGCGTCGATGATGCTGCTTGGCGCGATTATTATGATCGCTTGCCATAGTGTGTTTGCGTTCGTGCTGCCTGCATTCCCGAGTAAGACCCTGGCGTTGGTAACTATTCTGATTCTGGGTGTCAGCTTCTCGCTCGTACCGGCATCTATGTGGCCGAGTGTGCCGAAGATCATCGATGAGAAAGTGCTGGGTTCGGCGTATTGTCTGATTTTCTGGGTACAGAATATAGGCTTGTGTCTCGTGCCGCTGCTGATCGGTAAGCTGCGCGTGGCTACGAACGGCTATCTCGTGCCGATGATCGTGTTTGCCTCATTTGGTGTGATGGCGTTCCTTCTGAGCCTTGCGCTCAAAGTGGAAGACCGCCGCAAAAACTACGGTCTCGAATTGCCCAATAAGAAATAAGGAACGCGCCCGCACGCGTAACGCGTAGCAAAAATCATTGGACAGCGACAGGATAGAATTCCCCTGAAAAATGAGCCTAAAAGAAAAATCTGCATGCAAAATGCAGATTTTTTTATGAATATAGGAAAAATATTTGCATATATAAAAAATTATTAGTAATTTTGCAGCGAGTTTGGTTTAATGTGCATAGATATGCCGGAAAAGAAAGCAAAAGGTAAAGAGAATTCCACCAGCAATGTGGCTTTGGAAGCAGGAAAATTTTGTTTGGATTTAGCAAAATTGATATTTGCCGGAGTGATATTGGCTGGACTAATGAAGCAAGATATTGATTATGTTGCGTTGTTATGTTCAGGACTTGGTGTAGTACTTATATTTACTATTTTTGGCTTTTATCTTATAAAGAAATCTAAAAAGTAAGGAGGTTGACTATGGATATCATTTCATTATTTTTGATAGTTGGTGCTATCGGAATAGTAGCCTTTATCGGCTCTGTGATTTATTTTAATCATCAGGAGTCATAACGATATCGCTGGGCCCAACAGCGTAAAAAAGTGGGTACATATTGAAGATAGCGTTTATTGACGCTTTGTGTTTGGCAATCAGAAACTTCGCAACTTTCGGATTTACAGTCAGATCAAAGTAACCAATAGATGCCTATGGGTATGACATATACCCTGCTTTACCGTTTCTGGGCAGAGCAGTAAGTCATATCGGCGTAGGTTTCCTGTTGTTTATTGACTGTATGGGCAATGCGAAGGCCTCTGATTGCAAGTAAGCAGCACGAGGTCTACGCTTCTTTTATATGTATATATGCGATATAAGGAGCAGTACAAAAGACCCATAAAATACTACATATATATATTTTTCCCGATGCCTCCGGGATAAGCGAGGCAAAAGATCTTTGACATAGTGGATTTACCGCAAAAATCTATATTTTTTGCAAAAAGAAACCCAAAAACTTGCGTATGTCAGATTTTTGTTGTAATTTTGCGAGCAAAATCGCAAAAGACACAAATTTATGGCACAGGAAACATTAGACAGCCTTATTCAGGTAATGTTTACGCTCTCACTTCCGGAACAGGAGAAAGTGATAGAACGCATGCAAGCCAATGTGAGGAGATTGACCAGAGAATCTGTTGCTCCATATACGATGGATGAGATTGATGCACGACTTGATGAGTCAGAGCGTGACATCGAAGAAGGTCGCTATTATACGACCGAAGAAGTATTCCATCCTCAATATGCAATGGCTGTATGAGAAACGTGAGTTGGTTGTTATTTCTGATGTTTGGGATATAAGGAGAGAACCCCAAACAGCATCAAAAGGGCTGTAATTAATAGACGAACAATATATCAAGCGGTAATCCACTAAAACGGTTTACCGCTTTTTTGTGCATGTCACAACCTGGTAACCGTTAGTTGTTGGTTGGTTATTGGTTAGTCATTCGTTAGTTGTTATCCTTCCGAAGCCGTAACCGACCCCGACGATCTAAAGAATGATGAAAAATGTACTGGCGAAAGTGGCGATATTGGCGATATCGCCAAAAACGACAATATCGCCATGCAAAAATAAATATATAGCCCAATGCCTCGGGGCTTAAAAGAGAGGAAAAATGATCTTTGACAGATTGTGTACTTATAGAAATGAGTAAAAAATGAAAGTTTTTTGCTAATATACTTGCATATGTCATAAAAAAGTAGTACCTTTGCAGCGTCAAAGGTAACGAAAGGAGGCAGATATGAAAGCAGTAGCAGCAAATCAGTATGAGCGGTTGATAGTTCATGTACCGCGTTTAGAAGCGAAGCGTTTTAGAGCAGTTGTAAAAGCACTTGGCTTTGAGATTGAAAAGAAGAATTCTTTGGATCGAGCATTAGATGACATTGAGGCTGGTCGCGTACATTCTTGGTCTTCTGCGGAAGAAATGTTCAGAACTTTAGGAGCCTAAATTATGTATACGCTTCGTACCACGCAGGAGTTTGATAGGGATTTCAAACGCTGTAAGCAACAAGGACGCAACATGCAACTATTACAAGATGTTGTTGAGTTGTTGGAAGAAGCTGGATGCGTTCCGGAAGAATATAGTCCACATATGCTCCGCGATGAATATGCGGGGCTTTGGGAATGTCACATTGAGGATGATTGGCTGTTGGTTTGGCGTCAGAATGATAAGAGATTGACATTGCTGTTAACCAACACCGGATCACACGAGGAACTCTTCAAAAGCAAATAATTCATCCTAACAATCATTTCTATAAGCAACAATTCCGAAAGGGGTTGTTGCTTTTGTTGTACACAATGCTCATAGGTCAAAAATTACCAATATGACCCAAAACGAACAAAAAAATGGGAATGACGCTATGTCGCTAATAAAACGCACAAAAATCATACGCAACGAGCACAATATCAGCGCTTTATATAAGAGCGACAATAGCGACAAAGCGACACGACAAAAATTGGATTAGCCCCAAATGATCCTAAAACATAATTTTACTAACGAAAATGAGTCGGGATTGAATCGGGAAAAAAGGACAAATGGGCAAGAAGGACAAAAAGTAAAAATGATGTCTCACAGATTGAAGGGATGAAACAGATTTGGGAAATGGACATGACAAAGTTGACAAAGTGACAAAGTTGTGGCAAAGTGTAAATGGGTGTAAATAAGAGAGATAAGTGGAAGTTTGCCACTTTGCCATTTTGCCAGAGCAAAAAATAACATTATATAAACAACACTGGGCAGAGGCATTGGATAGACCTCGGCGAAGAAAACGAAATATTATTAACAAAAACTAAAAATATTAAACATCATGAAAAAATTTAAACTATTTAAAACGTTATTAGTACTCGGAGTACTGATAACAAGTGTATCAAACGCAAGTGCAGATTATGACTGCGGATGGTGGGATGCAGGTACCGCAGCAGTGATATTTGACATGAATGGAGAAGACATGTCAATAGGTACCGTAAACAGAAACGCATCATCTGCCTATGATGATCTTGAGTTAGGAACAGTTACGTCAAAACTAGAGATTAAAAAAGCTTGGGGTAAAACCTGGGGAAAACAGTATGAAGGGCAAAGTCATGTATATTCTATGTGGATATACTATCGCGTCAAAGAACAAGATGCAGAATCGGAGACTGTATTTTCTTCATACGAAATACACTGGAATAATGACTTCGATGGGGCTAACTCATATTGGGAGGAGAATATGAATCTATGTCCCATAAATGGGTTAACTCCTGGTAATTATGAAATCGAATATTATTTGAAAATATATCCCAGAACAGGACACTATACTCAGTATGAAGACGTAAATAACTATGGAACAAACTTTCATGCTAATTTTACAATCCCTTCGAAAAATTTAACTATAGCCGGAGCCGCTAATGGAAATACTGTATCTGGAAACCAGACAGGCATATCTAAAGGAACAGCATACACTATTACTGCAACTCCCGCTCCAGGATACAAGTTTAATGGTTGGACTGCTACGACCGGTAGTTCTTCTATTTCGATAACTGATGCATCAAGCGCGACAACAACAGTTACATTTAATGACTTTTCGAACAATGTAACCGTAACCGCAAGTTTTGTGCGCACTTATGTATTTATCGAAGGACGGTTCCGTATTAAAAATGCTGCAAGAAATTCGACGACAACAACATATGATGATGAGGGACAATGGGCAAGCAGTAGTACTAACATTAGAATGGATTATGATAGCGGAAATAAGCGTCAGGTGTTGCACACGTATATGACGCCTTCGGAATTGAGTGCAAATCATGGAAAAGGATGCGATGTTTGTACACCGTATTTCTATTTTACAACGAGCACAGATGACGAATCATTAACAAGTACAACTGACTATTGGTCCTCTACAAGTACGGCTATTACCGGATCTGGAGAGAGCAACAAGGTAGCGTTAACTCATACAGGTGATCTAGATGATGACAATCTAAAAATTAATTCATCCGACGTGTCCGGTTACGCGGTACTATTCTTTAATGAGTCATATGTTTGGTACGAATTAGAGCAGACGTTGAACTATGTTGCTAATGGCGGTTCCGGAGCTGCTCCTGCCGAAACATATCATATGAAGAACTCTACAACATCAGCCGCTGCAGCTAATACATTTACTGCTCCTACCGGATACCACTTTGATCATTGGGCAGGTAGCAATAGTACAAACTACAACGCAGGTGCTACGGTGACGATGGACGCCAATTTAACACTTACCGCACAATGGGCTCCAAATACCTTTACCGTACAGTTTGATGCAAACGGTGGTGATGGTTCGATGGCAGACCAAGGGTTTACATATGGCGTAGCACAGAATCTGACCGCTAATGCATTTACAAAGGATGGCTACTACTTTATAGGATGGAATACAGATGATGAGGCAGAAGAAGCTGAATATAGTAATAGGGAAAACGGCTGTACTATAAGTACTACTAATGAAGAAGATGTGACACTCTACGCTATATGGAAAGCGGTTGCAAAGATTGACGAGGATTGTTGGGAGTACAATAAAAGTACTGAAAAGTATGAATACACTTGTGACGAGATTGCAGACTTGTCAACACCGGATCCGAGTGTGACCACAACGACTTGGAGTAGTGCAGCCTGGGGTGGATCGCAAACTCCTACTATAAATTCTCAAGTGGTTATTCCAGAAGGCGTGGAAATAACCGTGAACGTTACAGATGCAAAAGCTAAAGAACTTATCTTGGGCAGCGAGGCAACGTTGACCATTGAGGAAGGAAAGGCATTGGTTATTGCCAAAACACTGACAAAGAATGGAGCAGCGACAGGAGTAAATGATGTAGTTATTAAATCTACATTAGCAGCTGGTCTTGGCGCATTGGTTATTGGCGAGAATGACGGAACAAATAAGGCTTCTACTAACTTTGCAACACGGTCACACGGTTCATCAGGCTCATCTGCTTCTGTTAACCAATACTTAGGTACCCTGTATTCTGGTGGTACGGTACTGAATACATTCTATAATTCGTGGGTATATAAGTTGGGCGACTCCGGTCATGGATGGACTCGTTTGAACGGATCCGAAATCTTGACTCCGTTTAAAGGCTATGCTGTGATCTCCGCGGATGCTGCGGGTCACGTATATGAAAATGATGGAACTTTAGTAGCAAGCGAAGATCAAGAGATAGACCTGAATTATAATGGAGAAGAGGATACTGAAAATATGTTAGCCAATAGTTGGTCTGCACCGATGTTGATCAGAGGATTTGATGTTGATGATTCTGATGGAGAAACAGACTTTTATAACGTTGATCCGACGATTTATATCTTCAACTCGGGTAGTAAAGATGATGTGGATAAATTGAGAGAAGATGAAGTTGCAGAAGAAGGTGCAAGTCTAACATCTCCAGGACAATGGATAGTACTTCCTATCGGTTCTTCTCCGTGGGTAAGTCCGACGGTTACTGTTATTCCGGCAATGCAGTCCTTCTCCGTTTATGCGACAGGAGAGAGTCCTACAATCAAACTGAGCTACGAACGATTAGTATATAATCCTGCATTGGATGGTACTGCAGGAGTCGTTCGGAATCGTGCTCCAAAACGTGAGAGCGCCGAAGATCCTGACGTAATGAAGGTAATCGTGGAAGGTGAGAGCGGTTATAGAGACCACGCTGTTCTGCTGGCTCGCGAAGATTTTACGGATGGCTATGATGCTGCTTGGGACGGTCGTAAGGTATTTGGTACAAGTGCCGCTCCACAGATGTACGCTATGAGCACAGATGGTGAGATGGCAGTAAACTGCTCACCTGAATTGGACGGAACAGTATTATGCTTCCAAAAAGGAAATGAAGATAGCCAATACACGTTTATGTTTACGTACAATGGTGAAGAAATACTTTATTTGAATGACGTCAAGGATCAAACATCAACCTTGATTAGCAATGAGAATACGTATAGATTCACAAGTGCAGAAAGCGATAATGAAGCACGCTTCGTAATTAGCAAAACGCCGATTCGTAACATGCCGACAGACATTGAGGCAGTAAGCGAAAGTTCTAAGGCTCGCAAGCAGTTGATTCACGGTATTCTATACATTGTACGCGACGGCCGAATCTATAATGCAGAAGGCGCGGTAGTTAAATAAAGGTGATAAAAGGTAATAGAAAAACATGAAGAATATGAAAAAGATAATGATGGTAATCATGGCGGTGGCGCTGGTAGCGCTGCCGACCATGGCTCAGAGTTTTGGTAACCAAGATCAGCCCACAGCGACTTTTCAATCGACAAGTGTGATGCAGACATCGGGAAGTGTTTATGCTTCACAGCCTGCACTCAATGCAGATGGAACAGCATATGATCCAATGGCAACTCAGGCAAGTAGTGGCCCAAGAAAAGCGGTGAAGGAAGATCCGGTTGTTCCAGAAGGTGACCCGACACCTGTTGGCGATGCCGTTTTGCCGTTGATGTTGATGGCGATTGCTTTTGGCGGAGTGATTTATTTGCGCCGCAGAAAGGCGTTAAGCCGTTAAATCGTTAAACCGTTATTGGTTATAGATTATGGTTAACTCATACATGGATATAGGCAACACTATATAAATACACACCATGTAAACCCCTCCGAAAGGAGTGGAATTTTTCGTAATACTTTTATTTCGCCACTGCCACTCGTGAGAGCCGCAGTGGTTTTTTTGTGCAAAAAATTTGCATATATGAAAAAAAAGCAGTAACTTTGCAGCGAATTTGTAAAGTTTTTTACGTAATAAACTTTATTTGTTGGAAAATTTATGGCAAAAACAATCGTAGATATGATCGAGGATCGCATAAAAAAAATGCGTACCGGCTACATATTCACACTGTCTGATTTTTATGACATTGTACCGAATCCTATACAAGTCAGTCAAGCTTTGCGAAAATTGACACGATCCGGCAAAATCCGTAAGATCGGCAAAGGTCGTTTCGATAGACCTAAACAAACTATTTTAGGAACGATGCCTCCTTCCGTAGATTGGATGTTACAGGAGTTCCTTATGGATGGCAAGCGTATTATCGGATACATGAGCGGTCAAACGGCCTTCCAACAATTAGGTTTGAGCACCCAGATATCATCCGTATATACTATCGGCAGTAACACTTATCGGCGTGCTATCAATCGTGGCGGTTACACGATTCGTTTTGTTTTACAGCCGAATACCATCACACGAGCCAATATCCCGCATCTTCAACTTCTGGATGCCATCCGTTTTATACGTCAGATACCAGCCTGTACTCCTGAAGAAGCCTGCATCACTATCCGTGCAATTATTTGTAATATGAAGCCAAGCGAGCGCAAACAATTGGCTGCATTGGCATTGGCATATACCAGTTATGTACGCGCCATTCTAGGTGCTATGCTTGATGAAGCAGGAGATACAGACACAGATGCTCTTTATCGCTCGCTTAACAAAGTAAGCAGTTACAAAATAGGGCTTAATGACGATACTTTACCTAATCGCAAGAAATGGAGGGTTCAATGAATTTGCATGAGAACAAAGAACTGTTTATTACAGCGATCAACTTGGCTTACGAAAAGTTGCATATCAAAAAGGACTTCATTGAAAAAGACTACTGGATATGCCGCAGTTTACAGCAGATGGTACGCGCAGACGCCGAACACCATGCAGTCTTCAAAGGTGGAACCAGCCTGACTAAAGCTTACAATATAGGTAGCCGTTTCTCGGAAGATATTGACGTGGCAATTGCAGATGCTCATCTTATGACCGGCAACCAGGTTAAAACTGCCATCAGACGTGTCGCGCATAGTATGACGGAAGGCTTGACTGAGATACCCAAAGAAGTAACCAGCAAAGGCTCACATTACCACAAAGCGTTCTATCATTATCCTACAATCTCCGAAGTGCCTACCACCAATATAGTGCGTGCCGGTGAACTATTGCTCGAAATCAACTCCTTTGCTAATCCTTATCCATGGGAGATGCGTACTATCCGTTGTTTTCTGACAGAGTACTTGTTACAAAGCGGCAATACGGCCTTGATAGATCAATTCGATATGGCAGATTTCGAAGTGCCGGTATTGGACTATCGCCGTACGCTTACGGAGAAACTCGTTTCTTTGATGCGCTGTTCGTTGGCAGACGCATATCTCCCGCAGATGAATGCCAAGATCCGCCATTTCTATGACCTGCACTATCTGCTGCAAGATGATGCTTGCCGCGCCTATATCCAATTCGGGGATTTCCGGCACGATTTTGAGACGTTGTTGGAGCATGACCGTCAAAGTTTTGCCAAGCCTGACGGCTGGCAGAACCGTTCGCTCAAGGAATCACCGTTGGTAATTGATTTGCATGCTACTTGGATGCAACTCCAACCGACCTACTTGCGTGAATTGCCCGGTCTGGCATATCGTGACATTCCGTCTGTAGGGCAAGTGGAGCAAAGTATGGCAACTATTTTGCACTATGCTGTAATATGATCAATTAGCACTTGTATGGTACTTTTTTGTCAAAAATCTTGCATATATCAGAAAAAAGCAGTAAATTTGCAGGCTATTTTGTGAATGACAAATGAACAAAGGGTAAAAGAATAGATGAATTGGAGTTTTTTGATACAGGGCAAAGAGGCGTTGCAAGTGACGACAGACAGCCGGAAAGTAGTACCCGGGTGCGTGTTTGTGGCGCTGAAAGGAGAACATTTCGACGGTAATGATTTCGTGGAGCAAGCGCGGGAACAAGGTGCAGCGTATGTGATATGCGGCGAGAACGCGTTAGCAGAAGTGCAAGATCTGGCGCGTGCTTGGCGTAGAGAATTGGGTTTGCCGATCTTGGGTATCACCGGCACGAACGGGAAAACGACGACGAAAGAGCTTTGTGCGGCGGTGCTTCGCACGAAATACAATCTCTATTATACGCAGGGAAACCTGAATAACCAGCTGGGTGTGCCGTTGACCTTATTGAGTATGACGCGTGCGCACGAGATGGCGATTGTGGAGATGGGAGCGAGTCATCCCGGAGAAATCAAAGAATTAGTGGAGATAGCAGAACCGAACTACGGCCTGATCACCAATGTCGGCAGGGCGCACTTGCAGGGATTTGGTTCGTTTGAGGGCGTTATGCGCACGAAAGCGGAGTTGTATGACTATCTGCGTGCGCACGGAGGATTCTGTTTCCGCAACACGGACAATCCGTATCTGGCACAGATGGCAGGTGATCTGAAGACAGTGCCTTATCAGACAGGTACGATGCCGGAAGGAACGCACTTGGTAGGCGGCTATAACGCGGAGAACGTGTCGGCGGCTATTTGTGTGGGTGAGTATTTCGGTGTGAACCATGAGGCGGCTTTGGAGGCTATACGGGCGTACGTGCCGAGTAACAACCGCTCGCAGTTGATGCAAACAGAGAAGAACACCGTAGTGGTAGATGCGTACAATGCGAATCCGACGTCGATGCAAGCGGCGATAGAGGCGTTTGGAAAGGTTACAGGTTACGGGTTACAGGTTACGGGACAGTGTTACATTCTTGGCGCTATGCGGGAGCTGGGCGAGTACAGTCATGTGGAGCATCAGAACATCGTGAATATGTTGCTGGAGCGCAAAGCGGACAAAGTGCTGCTGGTGGGTCCGGAATACAAAGAGACAACGGCGCCCTATCCGGTTTTTGAGAACGTAGAGGCGCTATGTGCGTATTTGCAAAGCGAGCCGTTGAGCGGCTACAGAATTCTGCTCAAAGGCAGTCGCAGCAACCAATTGGAGAAAGCGATACCGCTTTTGTAAGGGTTACGGGTTATAGGTTATGGGTTACAGGTTATAGGTTATGAAGAATAATAAAATTATTTGGGTGATAGTCGGCGTGTTGGCACTCGTCATCGCGGGGTTGGTGTATATGAACCTGCGTCAGCGAAGCGAGATGAACGAGATGGTAGAGCAGATGACTATCGAGAAAGAAGAGTTGCAGGAAGAGTACGAGGACTTGGCGATCCAGTTCGACGGCTACCAGCAGATGGATATCCGCAACGACAGTTTGCAGGACT
>Ga0310690_10002688_pt1 | contig 28356 bp, 26 predicted proteins | sample AusTroGonzalo_MG_2_FD_207661 | JGI IMG/M metagenome (GOLD analysis project Ga0310690, IMG submission 207661) | Bovine rumen microbial communities from tropical cattle in Woodstock, Queensland, Australia - Gonzalo_04 (v2) (version 2) | ecosystem: Host-associated > Mammals > Digestive system >...
TGATTAAAGATTATGCCCGTTTTGACTTTGGGAGAAGCTATTATCAGGATAAATCCGTTTTGGAACTTATTTTTGAGCGTATGCCGGTTTCTATTTCGCTTGGGCTTTGGTCAACGCTGATTATTTATTTGATTTCCATTCCGCTTGGAATTAAAAAAGCGCTTTATGACGGCACAAAATTTGATACATCAACAAGTTTTGCCATTATCATCGGTTCGGCAATTCCCGTGTTTTTGTTTGCCGTTTTTTTAATTGTGTTTTTTGCGGGAGGGACATATTTTCAGTGGTTTCCTCTGCGCGGCTTGGTATCAGATCATTTCGAAACCTTGTCGCTTTTGGGTAAAATTAAGGACTATTTCTGGCACATCACTTTGCCGGTTTTTGCGATTGTTATCGGTGGGTTTGCAGGCTTGACGATGCTTACCAAAAATTCCTTTTTAGACGAGATAAGTAAACAATATGTTTTAACCGCACGCGCCAAAGGTTTGAGCGAAAAGCAAATTTTATATAAACACGTTTTCAGAAATGCGATGCTGATTATTATTGCGGGTTTCCCTTCACTTTTGATTAAAATGCTTTTTACAGGCTCTGTTTTAATTGAGGTTATTTTCTCATTAAACGGCTTGGGACTGTTGGGTTATGAGGCAATTATGACACGTGATTATCCCGTTATTTTCGGCACGCTTTATATTTTTGCGCTTTTGGGCCTTATCTTGAAGCTTATCAGTGATTTAACTTATTGCCTTGTTGATCCGAGAATTAACTTTGAAAGAATATAAATACGGCCGTTGAATGTTGAAAAAAAACACCTCAAAAAAACTTTTGAGATGTTTTTTCTACATTGTTTTGAAGATTAACTCTCGTCTGTTTCTTCTTTGGCTGATGCTTCTTCTTTGGGAGCATTGGCCATAATGTCGGGCAGAATGCCGATGGCTTGCTTGCGCTTTAATTTTGTAACAAACTTAATTGAGCGTTGTGCATCCCATTTTTTCTTGCCCTCTTCACGTTGGAAGATTTGCTTGTATACCTCAATGGCCTGATCAAACTCCGAAAGCTTTGTTAAACACGAAGCCAAACCATCGTATAGCTTGTGATGATATTTTCCACCGACAAAAGTTTGCGCTTTTTTGTAACATTTCAAAGCGTCCTTAAACTTAAACATCTTCTGATAAACAAAGCCGATGCTGATCCACGCCTGAATTTCAGAGCTGTTGATGTTTAAAATTTTCGTAAAGCATTTCAAGGCCGAATCGTTGTCGCCCATCAGCTGATATGTAACGCCGATTCCGTTCCACGCTTTAACATTTGATTTGTCGGTTGCCAAAACCTTCTTAAAAAACGAAAGAGAACGGTCATACTGCTTGAGTTTTTGAAGCGTTACGGCAATGCTGAGTAGAGTTTGCGCATGTTTCGGATCAACCTTCATGGCTTGTTCCAAAACATCTAAAGCTTCTTTGAACAAAAACATATGCTGCAGGGCAATTGCCTTTCCGTTTAAGGCTTCAAGCGATGTCGGATCGGCCTTATATGCGGCGTCAAAACACTCTATTGCCTCTTTATATAAGCCACGCATTGAAAGCGTAACGCCTTTATTGTTTAAAACTTCAACGGATTTCGGATTAATCTGCAGAGCTTTGTCAAAACACTCAACCGCTTCAGTGTATCTGCTCATTTTCTGGAAAGCAAAACCTTTGGAATTGATTGCCTTCCAAGAATCAGGTTGTTCCCTGATTGCCGCGTCAAAAAGCTCGATTGACTCGCGATACATGCCATTATCTAAAAGTTCTTGACCTCTTTTATAGGCACTATTTTCATTAACATTAACCATTTTATTGCCTTTTTTACTGTTCAAAATAATAGTGGAGTTTGCAATTTATCATCTATGGGTTTATTTGTCAAGCGCTGTTTTTTTTAGGCTGATGTTTTTTATAAAGAAAATGTTTGAATTTTTAAGCTGCCTAGTGTATGAATGTTTTTGAGGTAAAAAGGCAAACAAGATGGCTCAAGAAACAATATATGCACTTTCTACGGCACGCGGAAAATCGGGTGTTGCCGTTGTGCGCGTTTCCGGCAAATTTGCGTTTGATGTTTTCAAAAACATGACAAGGCTTGATTCGCAAAAAATTTTGCCGCGCCACGCCTATTTCACAAAACTTTACGGCGTTCAAAGCAAAGAGCTTTTAGACAATGTTTTGCTCATATATTTCAAGGCGCCTCATTCGTTTACGGGCGAAGATGTCGTTGAAATCCATGCGCACGGTTCAAAGGCTGTTTTGAGCTCGATTCTTGAAAATCTTGCGCTGATTGAAGGGTTCCGTTTGGCCGAGGCTGGCGAGTTTTCTAAGCGCGCGTTTTACAACCAAAAAATGGATTTGACCGAAGCTGAAGGTTTGGCTGATTTGATTGACGCTGAAACATATTTTCAGCAAAAGCAGGCCTTAAAGCAACTTTCGGGAAACCTACGCGTGTTATATTCGAATTGGCGCGAAAAACTTCTTGAAATATTGGCGCATTTGGAGGCATACATCGACTTTCCCGATGAGAATATTCCAAGTTCGACCGAAAGCGAAATTTTGCAAAGTGTTTCGAATCTGAAAGCCGAAATTGAAAGCCACCTGCGCTCATCGCGCGCGGGGGAACGTTTGCGTGAAGGGTTCCGTGTTGTTTTGACGGGTGCAGTGAACGCAGGAAAATCAAGCTTGCTGAACGCTATCATCGAGCGGCAAGCTGTTATTGTTTCAGATGTTGCTGGAACCACAAGAGATGCTGTTGACGTTTATCTTGATATATCGGGCTATCCCGTTATTTTAACAGATACGGCGGGTTTAAGGCAGGCGCAGGACGAAATTGAAAAACAAGGCATTGAAGTTGCCAAACAAAAAATAAGCGATGCGGACTTGGTTTTAGCAATTTTTGATGCTTCACGCGACACCCCAGATTGCGTTTTGAGCACCCTTTCAAAGCACAAAAACAAAACTTTTTTGGTTGCTAACAAAGCCGATAAATTGGGCCGTGAACGGTGTTCAGAACTTTTAAAAGAAAATTGTATTGTTCTTTCGGCAAAAACAAAAGAAGGATTGCCTTTGCTTTTTTCAAAAATTAAAAATTTTTTAGAGCAAAACATAAGCACGCCGGAAAACGCCGTTATCACTCGTGCGCGCTACCGCGAGTCGCTTAGCGAGTGTGTTAAGAATCTTTCAAATTTTAACTTGAACAAAGAGATTGAATTGTCGGCCGAGGATATTCGGCTTGCCGCGCGTGCAATTGGCAAAATTACGGGCGAAATTGAGGTTGGCGAAATTTTGGATAAAATTTTTTCTTCTTTTTGTATCGGAAAATAATCAGATTTGAGTGATGCGGGCAATTGACTCGTCGATGAGTTTTGATTTTGTTTGTTCATCAAGGCTCATCTTTAAATATTGCTTTGTCAGGGCGATGGTTTTTTCGGAGATATCGGCGTCCATTTCTTTTTGATTTTTTTCTTTTGACGATAAAATCAAAGCATCCGCCTCTTTTTGCTTTCTTGCAAACTCTTCATCTAAAATTTTTGCTTGTGCGTCGGTGAAGGCTTGCACCTCAAGGCGCGCTTTTTCAAAAATTTGCCCGACTTCTTTATCCACATCTGCCGATTTGCGTTCGTAATCGGCATATAGTTTTTGCGCGTCATCCCTGATTTTTTGAGCTTCATCAAACTGTGCAACAATTTTGTCGCGCCTTGAAAGCAGCATATTTTTCAAAGCCCTGAAAAGCGGTCGGGCCAAAACGATGACAACCAAAACAAACGAAAAACCAACCCAAAACTCCGCTTCCAAATAAAAAGCCTCATGTTCGTTTTTTTGTGAAAAGACGCTTTCCGCCGTTGTTTTTTCAATCATCTCGGAAACCGTTGAAACGGCGTCAATCACGGCATTCTGTGCACCGTCCAAAATTTCCGTTCCGGCGGAAGGCTGTTGCTTAATATCTTCCATCAAAAATCCTTATGTTTTGCAAGAAGGTCGAGTTGTTCTTGCGTGTGAGCGTTTGCCAGATTGAGCTTTTGCAAAATGGCTGCGGCAGATTTGACCGAAACCTCATCGACAGCTTCAAGCGTTTCTTTTCTGTCTTTGGCAATCGCAAACTCATTTTCGGCAATTTTGGAAGTTAATTCATGCTCAAATGCCGCTTGCTTTTGCTCAATTTCAAGCGCGGCGTTTTCTTTTGTTTGCAAAATTTGCTTTTTTGTTTGCTCTTTTGCCTTTGACAGTGCCGATTCATACCGCTCAAGCGTGCTTAATGCTTTTTGGTTGATGCTCTCTGCTTTTTGGATGTAGTCGTCAATTTTGCGCCTTCGCGCTTCAATCACTTCGGATATACGCGGAATAATCAACCACGACATCACAAACCAAAGGCTTAAAAACGTAAGAGTCAGCCAAAAAATTTGCGAAAAATATGAAGAGGGGTCAAGCTGCGGCATTTTATTTGCCGGTTAAAATGACAAGCGCAACAACCAAAGCATAAAGCGCGATTGCTTCAATGGCTGCAAAGCCTGCCCAGCCGTATATATCAACTTCTTTTTTAACCTGCGGATTGCGGCCGACGGTTTCAATCATCGTTGTCCAAAGCTTGGTTACGCCCCAAGCGGCAACAACCATTGAAACGGCGCAAATTGCGGCAGAAATATAAGCAAACGGTTCCATTTTATTTTTCCTTTCTTTATAAGTTAAACGTTAATGTGCGCGCAAGGCATCACCCAAATATATGCAGCTTAAAACAGTATATATAAAAGCCTGTAAAACTGCAATAAACAATTCAAAAATAATTATTAAGGCCTGAAAAACGATTGGCACAAAGCCGAAAAGCCCAAGCCCAACAACAAAGCCGCCCAAAATTTTGAGCATAATGTGCCCCACCGTCATATTGGCAACCAAACGAACGGTCAAGCTGAAAGGTTTTGAAAGAAGAGATATCATTTCAATAGGCACAACAAGGGGTGCCAAAGCATAAGGAATCCCTTTTGGCAAAAAGGTGCGCAAATAGCCGAGTTTTCGAGCGCGAATGCCCACAATTATATTGAAAGTGAGCGCTAAAATTGACAGCGCTCCAACCGCTGCAACGTGCGAGGTAAATGTGAAGCTGTAGGGGAAAAGCCCGAAAACGTTGCCGACCGCAATGTATAAAAACAAACAGAAAATAAACGAAAAATATTTAAGCCCCGCCTTGCCGGTGCTTGATTTTATGAGATTATAAATAAATTCATAAAGCGCTTCCGGTACCGATTGTGCCAAATTCGGAATGATGCTGCGTTTTCTTAAAAGCAGTGCAAAAACCAAGATGATGGCCGCCGAGCTTATCACCATTGCCAAAGCCGAATTTGAAAACGATATGTCATAACCTTTGATCCAAAGGCCAACAATCGGCTTAATTTCAAATTGTTCCAACGGGCTTGACATCAATTTTCCCCTTCATCTTGCCCTTTTGCCGTTCGATACATATTCAAAACGCCGGCTCCGCCGCCTAAAATGGTCAACACACATAAAAAAACGGGAAAAATATCAAACAAATCATCTAAAAAATAGCCGATTGAAGCACCGATAGCAATGGCAGAAACGAGTTCAATGCTCATCTGAAAGCCTTTTGCCGCGTTTGTTGAGGGCGATATTTGAGCACCACGTCGTTCCTGCGCTTCTTTGTTTTTCTTAAAAGCGCTAATTCTTTTTTCAAGCTTTGCGATGTCATTGCTTTTTTTCATCTATTTTTCGTCCGAAGATGTTTTTTTTGCTTGTTCTAAAAGGGCGATTCTTTCATCCAGATATTGCTTAAAATCTCTGAAGCTTGGCACGCCGTATATAATTTCATTTTTATGTGCGTCGCTGATTAAAAATGCCGGTGTGCCTTCAATTTTGAGCTTGTCGATGGCCTCTTGACGGCTGAACATAATTTCTTTTGCAACGGTGTCGTTTTTAAGACACGCCTTAAAGTCTTGCTTTTCAAGCCCAAAATTTTGCGCGTATGCGGCAAAAGGCACTTCTGATTTACGTGCAAACGCCCATTCGCGCTGTTTTGAAAAAACAAGATTAACAAAATCAGGTCTGTCAAAAGGGTTTAAGCAATGCTCAAGCATTGCGGCCTGCATTGAGCGTCTGTCAAGCGGAAAATCAATAAAGACGAGCCGAACTTTGTTTGTGTCAAAATATTGCTCTGCAAGTTTCGGCAAAACATTTAAGTGAAAATCGGCACAATGCGGACAGCCAAATGATGAAAATTCATAAATCGTAAGCGGTGCGTCTTTCGATCCGACAACGTTTTGCGCTTCAAAATTGAGCGCGATGTTTGAATCAATCGGTGTGGCAAAACTTTGTGCGGCGGCTAAATTTTCTTCATCTGAAACAGCGGCATTGGCAGGTTTAACAAGCTCAAAAGAACCTTCTTGATAAACAAAGCCCTTATACGACAGATACATATAACTTGCCGCGGTATAAACCAAAACAAATGTGATGATAAAACTTAACCGATGTATGTATTTTTCCAAAATCAATCCTCCTTTTTTTGAGTGCCTGCTATACTTCGTGCCAAAGACTCAAGCTGCTGTTTTAAGTTTTCGTTTTTAATGCCTTCGCCGATGGAGCCAATATAGTTTTGTTCGTTTTTAGTTACAAGATTTTTCTTTGTTCTATCCGCAACATTGATGTCTTTGTCGCAAAAAAAACTGTCTTGCTGCACGATTTTGATGTGCGCGACCGCCTTATAACCGAAATATGTGTTGATTTTTTCAATAATCATCGGGCTTTTTTGGGCAACTTCAAGCGCAAAGCCGCCGCTTGAAACAATTAGAAAAAGAGTGCCTTCATCGCGTTTATCTTTTTTAAATTCAAGCCTTTGCACAAACGTGTGTTCAGCCAAATCCTTGCCGACGATTTTTTCCCAACTGCGCAAAACATCTGTCTGCACCAATGCTTTGTCGCCCAAAAGTTTTTGAACAAAAGTTTCAATGTTGTTTGAAAGAGACGTCAAACCTTCACTTTTGTGTTCTTTTTCAATGATGTTTTTTTTGCTTTTCATATCGGCTCTTTTTTGTTGATGTTAAAATCTTTTAACGGGTGTGCGTTGATGGCCTGTTCAATCAGTTTTTTAGGCGCAATATGCGTGTAAATTTCCGTTGTGGCAATGCTTTCATGCCCGAGCATTCTTTGAACGGCGCGCAAATCCGCACCTTTTTCCAAGAGGTTGGTTGCAAACGAGTGGCGCAGTGCGTGCGGAAAAATTTGTTTTGCCTTTAAGCCGCATTCAAGGCCCAAACTTTTCAAACCTTTGCTGAAATTGTCGCGCGTGATGTGGCCGCTTTGAGAGGTTTTTGAAGGAAAAAGGTAGGGCGAGGTTTTGTTTTTTCCTAAAAAGGCCGACCTGTCGGAAAGCACATAATCTTGTAGAATTTTTTTGACCTCATCGGTGAAAAAAACAATACGTTCTTTGCTGCCTTTGCCGCGAACCATAATTTGATTTTTTGCAAAATTAACGGCCGAAAGTTTAAGCTCAACCGCTTCGGAGACGCGAAGTCCGCTTGAAAACATCAATTTTGCGATTATGCCAATGCGCCGGCTTGTAAGGCTTTTTCGCGCTTTGCTTTTTTCGAACAATTCTTTAAGGCAGGCAAAATCTAACGCTTTAGGGAGATTTTTTTCCTGCTTTGGCATACTGATGTCGGCAATCGGATTGTGTTTTAAGATTTTTTCTTCCATCAAAAACTTACAAAAGCTGCGCAAGGTGGACAATTTGCGTGCCAGAGATTTTGCGCTGTAATGTCTTAAAGATAAGGCTTTGATGTATTGTTCGACATCTTTTTGGGTGATGTTTTGACATTTGGCGTTGCAAGTTTGAAAAAACTGTCTTAAATCGGCTTCATAAGACGAAAGCGTGTTTCGGCTTGCGCCTTTTTCGGCCGCCATCATTTCTAAAAACAATTCAACTTCGCTTGCCATTGATTTAACTCAAAGTGAGCGTGATGTCTTTTTCAATGTGCTGGGAAAGAGGAGTAAGGTCTTTGAACGCCAAAAACAAAATCGCACCAAGCAAAATCAAGCACACAAGATATAAAAGCCATTTATAATTTTTTTGTTTCATGGTAGATTACCTTTATAAAAATGTTGATATGTTGTTTTAATTTCGTATAATATAGCATAATTTTATTAAATGAAGCGTTAAAAAATGAGAAAAAATATCAATAAAATCATTTTGCTCGTGGGCTTAATGGGAAGCGGGAAAACAAGTGTCGGAAAAAGATTGGCGCAAAAGCTTAATCTGCCTTTTGTTGATGGCGACCGTGAAATTGAAAAAGCCTCCGGATTGTCGCTGATTGACGTGTTAAAGTGTTTCGGCAAGGAAGAATATCGCGCAGGTGAAATGCGTGTGATGAAGCGGTTGCTTCAAAGCAGTCCGTGCGTTTTGGCCTCGGGCGGCGGCTCGTTTGTTGCAAAATCAACTCGAGATTTGGCAAAACAATATGCCTTAACCGTTTGGCTTAAGGCTGACATCAACACGCTTTATGAGCGCACATCGGGGCGCAAACCGCGCCCGTTTTTGCTTGGTTCGTCGGCCGATTTGAAAGAAAAGCTCGAAAATTATATTAAAGAAGAATATCCTTATTACGAAGAGGCGGACATTGTTGTTGAAACCAAAGATGAGCGGGTTGAAAACACCGTTAACCGCGTGATGAAGGCGCTTGATTCTTTTTTGAGCGAAAATTAAAGGGGATATTTTGATGAAAGAGCTGATTTTTGCAAGCCACAACAAAGGAAAAATTGTTGAAATCAAAGCCCTTTTAGCGCCTTTTTCCGTCAAAGTTTTAAGTTCTGATGACATCAATCTGCCCGACATTGATGAAACAGGCACGACTTTTTATGAAAATGCAAAACTTAAAGCAGAAGGTATTGCAAAATATACAAAAAAGCCCTGTTTGGCAGATGATTCGGGGCTGTGTGTTGACGTGCTCGGTGGCAGGCCGGGAGTTTATTCGGCGCGTTATGCTCCAAGCAGAGATTTTAAAAAGGCGATGGAAATGTTGTTGCAAGAGATGAAGCAAAGCGGCCAAACTTCGCGCGCGGCTCATTTTGAATGTGTTCTTGTTTTGGCTTATCCGAACGGCAAATGTGTTTCGTTTGAAGGAAGGGTTGACGGTGTGATTGCGCAAGAGATAAAGGGTGAAAGCGGTTTCGGTTTTGATCCGGTTTTTGTGCCGAACGGCTTTGATGAAACCTTTGCCGAACTCGGCGCGCACATTAAAAACAAAATTTCGCATCGCGCACGGGCGCTTGAAAAATTTGCCGCATATATTGCAAACAAAGGCTTGTAAATGTGTGCAAAAGTTTACAACATTGCTTACAGCGCCCCGTTTGCTCAAACGATTGCAGATAAGTTTACGCGTGAATATCAAAATCATCCGCTCGGGCTTTCCGATGTTTTGTTTTTAGTGCCTTCAAGGCGCGCGGTGGCAACCTTGAAAGAGGCTTTTTTGCAAAGCAAAGGTCTTGAGCCGTTTTTGCTGCCCCAAATTGTGCCCGTCGGCGATTTGGACGAAGACGAGGTTTTCTTTTCAAATGCGGCTGGTGCCATGCTTTCAAATTTGCCTGCCGCGATTTCAAGTGAGGAAAGGCTTTTTTTGTTTGCAAAGCTCATTTTTTCTTCTTATAAAAAATATGGTTTGGCGCCTGTTTCGTTTGCGCAAAGCTTATCGCTTGCGGCCGATTTGGCAAAACTGATTGACAGCGCAAACAACCAATCGCTTTCGTTTGAAAATCTTAAAAACATTGTGCCTTCGCAATATGCAACGCACTGGCAGGAAACTCTCAAGTTTTTGGAAATCATTACGCAATATTGGCCTGACATCTTAAAGGAAAGAGAGGCAATGGACGCGTGTATGCGAAAGCAAATTCTTTTAGGTTTTCAGGCCGAAAGCTGGCGGAAAAATCCGCCGACAACAAAAATTGTTGCTGCGGGTTTGAGTGTGGCTTTTGATGGTTTGAAAAAAATTCTTGAAGCTGTTTTTTCTCTTCAAAACGGCGAAATTTATTTATACGGTCTTGACAGGTATCTTTCGGATGAAGAATTTGAAAACGTTGATTTAACGCACCCGCAATTTGAGAAAAAAAATATTTTGGGTCTTTTAAAGCTTAAGCGGGAAGATGTTCAAGATCTGCTTTTACCACCCTTAAAAGAGCGCGAACAGCTTGTGTTTGAAATTATGCGTCCTGCCGAAACAAGCCTTGAGTGGCAAAAATTAAAGAACAGTCCGTTTATGAAAAAAGCACTTCACGGTTTTCAGATTATTGAAGCCAAAGACAATTTTGAAGAGGCGCAAACGATTGCGCTGATTATGCGCGAAACCCTTGAAACGCCTTCAAAAACGGCGGCTTTGGTTACAACCGACCGCGCTTTGGCACGTGCCGTTTCGAGCGCATTGAAACGCTTTGACATTAGCATTGATGACTCTTCCGGAATCCCGCTTCATCTTTGTCCTATCGGTATTTATTTGCGCCAAATGATAGAAGTTTTGAAAAATGATTTTTCCGAGGTGTCGGTTGCTGCGCTTTTAAAAAACGCCTACGTGCGTTTGGGTTTTGATGATGGCGTTTTGCTTTCAAAAGTGCGTGCGGCCGAGCTTGAAAAACGCCTGCCGCGCTTTCAAGCAGATGTTGAGGCCGATGGAAAAGAAAATCCGCTTGTTGCGCTTTTAAAACAAAAGTTTGAAAAAATGGCTGGGCTTTTTAAGCAAGCAAAAGTGCCGTTCAAAACATTGATGGCCGAGCATATTATGCTTGCCGAAGAGCTTGCGACAAACAATGATATGACGGGCGCAGACAGACTTTGGCGCTTTGAAGACGGTAAAATGTGCGCCGCTTTTTTGAGCCGGCTTGTTGAACACGCGGATATCATTGACGACATTAATCCTGTCGAATATGGCGCCGCTTTAGACGTTCTTTTAGCAACGCAAACGGTTCGAAAATCTTACGGTTCGCACCCGAGGCTTAAAATATTGGGTCCGATTGAGGCACGTTTCAACCGTTATGATGTGATGATTGTCGGTTCGTTAAACGAAGGTGTGTTTCCAAGTCTTCCGTCTTGTGATCCGTTTATGTCGCGCAATATGAAAAAAGACTTCGGTCTTGATTTGCCCGAACGGGCCATTGGTGTTTTGTCTGATGACTTGTCTTCGTTTATGTGCGCAGGGGAGGTGTTTTTAACACGGGCCGAACGCGTTTGCGGTACACCGATGAGCAAATCGCGCTATTTGCTGCGCTTATCAACGGTTTTGAAAGGATACGGCCTTGAAATGGCTGACATTGAAAATGTGTTTTATAAAGAAACGGCAAAAAAACTTGAAGAACCGGAAAGGTATGTTCAGTTGCCTTATGCTTGCCCTAAGCCGCCGCTTGCCAGCCGACCGAGAAAATTTTCGGCTACGGCAATCGAAAAATTGATGATTGACCCTTATGAGGTTTATGCGCGCTACATTTTAGGGCTCAAGCCTTTGAACGATTTGGACGATGTTTTAGACCAAACGCACTACGGCACACTTGTTCACAAAATTTTAGAGCGTTTTAATCAGATTTATCCGCATCAGCTTGATGAAAACGCGCTTGAAAAATTGCTTGACATTGGCCAAAAGGAATTTGAGCGCTATCGTCTTGACGCCGATCAAAGGGCTTTTTGGCTTGCGCGATTTGAAAAAACGGCAAGATGGATTGTTGCCAAAGAACAAATTTACCGCGCAGACGTTGCGCAAACACATCATGAAATTTGGGGCAGTATGTCGGTTGATGCACCGAGAGGACCTGTTGTTATTGAGGCGCGTGCCGACAGAATTGATGAAATGAAAGACGGCACATTCTCTGTTGTTGACTATAAAACAGGTCGCTTTCCGACGGCAAAGCAGATTTTAAGCGGTTATGCGCCGCAGCTTCCCGTTGAAGCGCTTATCGCTCAAAGCGGCGGTTTTGAAGCAAAAGGAAAAAAACTGCCTGCAAAAAAAGTTTCTGCCGTTAGCTATTGGGGGCTTGCGGAAAAAATCGTAAACGTTGATAAAGACTTGCCGAAGGTTTTGCTTGAAACACGAGAGCATATTCAAGCTTTGCTTGCCTCGTTTGACGATGAAAATACACCGTATCTTCCAAGGCCGAACAGTCAACACGCCAATCCCCATGCTGATTATGAGCATCTGTCGCGTCTTAAAGAATATGTTCTCGGAGATGATGAAGATGAATGATTTTGAATCTGAAAAAAGTTTTTTGAAAGAAAAAGCGAACCGGCAGCAAACGTTGGCTTCAAATCCCAAGCTTTCGGTTTGGGTTGAGGCTTCGGCAGGAACCGGCAAAACAAAGGTTTTGTCCGACAGGGTTTTGAGGCTTTTGCTTGAAGATGTGGCGCCTTCTAAAATTTTGTGTTTGACATATACCAAAGCGGCTGCGGTGGAAATGAACAGCCGCATTTATGAAAGACTTTCCAAATGGGTGGTTGAAAAAGACTGTGATTTAGAAGATGAGCTTAATCAGCTTTACGGCTGCTTAGATGCTGGAAACAATAATGAACTTAAAACAAAGGCCCGCACACTGTTTGCAAAAATTTTAGACGCACCCTTACCGCTTAAAATTCAAACCATACACAGCTTTTGTCAGGAAATCTTAAAGCGTTTTCCGATTGAGGCCGGTGTGCCGCCCTATTTCGAGGTGATGGATGAGCAGCAAACCTCGGAGGCACTCGGAAATTTAAGCAAGAAAGTTTTGCTTGAAATGGAGCGTTTTGAAGCGCCAGACTTGCGCGAGGCAGTTTTGTTTTTGACGCAAAATATGGAAGAGTTTTCCTTCAAAGATCTTCTGTTGAACCTCACAAAGGAACGCACGAAACTCATTAAAGTTATTTCGGCTTTCAAAAATCAGGACGCTTTTTTGAGCGCACTTTCAAAAAAGCTCGGCTTTGAGGGCGAGCCGTCAAGAGAAACATCGTTGAAACTGTTTGAAAGTCAAATTGATAAGCCTCTGATGAAAAAATGCGCAAAGGCACTTCTTGAAGGTTCGAAAAAAGACAAAGAACGCGGCGCGTTGCTTTTGGCTTGCCTTGAGAATTTTGATTTTGATGTTTACCGTCGCATTTTTTTAACTCAAAACGGCCAAACGCTTGAAACCCTTGCTCATAAAGACGCCGTTAAAGCTTTTGCAGACATTGAAAACCATATGTTTTCGGAAGCCGAGCGCATTAAGGCGCAAATCGAAATCTTAAAAAACATCAGGATTTATCAAACAACGAAAGCCGTTTTCACAATTGCCGAGCATTTGATTGAGAAATACCGTGCTTACAAGCTTGCAAACGCGTGTCTTGATTATGAAGATCTGATTGTTTTGGTTAAAAATCTGCTTGAAAAACCGGACATCGCCGCGTGGGTTTTGTTTAAGCTTGACCAAGGGGTTGACCATATTTTGATTGATGAAGCGCAGGACACATCCGAAAATCAATGGGCGATTGTGCGTGCTTTAACCGACGAGTTTTTTTCAGGACTCGGTCAATCGCAAACGGCGCGCACGGTTTTTGCCGTTGGCGATAAAAAGCAATCTATCTACCGATTTCAGGGAGCTGTGCCCGAAAAATTTGATGAAATGCGTCTGTTTTACGAAAAAAATGTTCCCGATTTTAAAACCGTTCATTTAGATGTTTCTTTCCGTTCGACAGAGGCCGTTTTGGACACCGTTAATGCCGTGTTTTCTTTTGATGATGCGGCCAAAGGGTTGGTTTATGAAAATCAAAAAGTGGCGCATATTGCCTATCGAATCGGGCAGGCTTCAAAAGTTGAAATGTGGGAACTTGTTAAAGAAGCCAAAGATGAAAAACACGATATTTGGGAGCTTCCCGTTAAATTTCAAACGAAAGTTTCGGCGCGCTCAAAGCTTGCCGATAAAATTGCCTTGGAAATTAAGCGGCTTGTTGAGGCAAAAACGTTTTTGCCCTCAAAAGGCCGGCCTGCGCAATATAAAGATTTTATGATTCTTGTGCAACGGCGCAATGCTTTTATTGACGAGTTCATTAAGGCGGCAAAAAAAATTGGCGTTGAAGTTGCCGGTGCCGATCGGCTTAAATTGATGGACCAGATTGTGGTTGAAGACCTGCTTTCGCTTGCAAAGTTTTTGCTTTTGCCGAGCGATGATTTGAGCTTGGCGGAAGTTTTGAAATCGCCGCTTTTCGGTTTGAATGATGACGATTTGTTCGAGCTTTGCCATAAACGCGGTGAAATGTCGCTTTGGCAAAGGATGAAACAAAACGAAAAATATGCCGATATAACGTCATTTTTAAGCTCGCTTCTGCTTTCTGCCGACACGAATCGTCCTTTTGAGCTTTTCAGTTTGGTTTTAGATGTTTTCGAGGGCAGAAAAAAGTTTTTTTCAAGGCTCGGCCGGCAGGCCAAGGACGCCATAGACGAGTTTATGAATTTAACGCTTGCGTTTGAAGCAAATCACGTTGCAAATCTGCAGAATTTTGTGGCGTGGATGGGCTCGTTTAAGACGGAAGTTAAGCGTGAACTTGAGCAAAGCGAAGAAGATTCGGTTCGCATTATGACCGTTCACGGTTCAAAAGGGCTTCAGGCGCCGATTGTTATTTTGCCCGACACCATGCGCGAGCCTTATTTGCGGCGTCAGCGCGGCGCGCTTTTTGAAGAAAATATGGTTTATTTTCCGCTTTCTGCTAATGATTATAATCAAAATTGCGAAAATGTTTATGCACATGAAGTGGAAAAAAGTTATGATGAATATCGAAGGCTTTTATATGTTGCGTTAACCCGCGCCGAAGACAGGCTTTATATTGCCTCATACGGCAAACAAAAAGAAAGTGTCAAAAACTGGTTTTACCTTTGTCAAAGAGCGATGGAAACCATCGGAGAAAAGTATGACGGTGCTTTTGTGAAACAAACGCCGCAACTTGTTTTGCCTCAAGCCGAAGAAACAAAGGAGGTTCGAAAAACGGCCGTCAAAGACACCTCTTTTGCCTATCAAAAAGCACCTAAAGAACAAGCCTTAAACAAACCTTTTGCCCCTTCGCATATGCAGCAAAGCGATTGCGAGCCGGTTGCCTCGCCGCTTTGCGACAACGGGTTTTATTATAAGCGCGGCACACTTATTCATAAACTTTTAGAGCTTTTGGAAAACTGCTCTGACATATCTGCTGCCGAAAAACTGGTTGATGTGTATCTTTCAAAACAAAAAGACGTTCGCACAGCTTTTTGCCAAGACATTAAAACCGAAATTTTGAATTTGTATGCCGTGCCGGAATTTTCATTTTTGTTTTCGGCCGATGCACGGGCGGAAGTTCCTGTTATGGGGATGGTTGACGGCCAAATCGTTTCGGGCCAGATAGACCGCCTTGTTGTTATGAAAGAGAAGGTTTTGATTGTTGATTTCAAAACAAACAGACCTGCGGCCGACACTTTTAAAAATGTGCCGCAAGCATATGTTAAACAGCTTGAAATCTATCAAAAACTCTTGTCGCGAATTTATCCTAAAAAACAAATCGAAACATACATTTTATGGACCAACACCTTAAAGTTGATGAAAATTTAAAATTTTGGTTGCCCGCCAAATTTTTTGGCTTTAATATTCCAAAAACAAACATTATATGAAAGACAGAGTAAGAAAATAAGGAGAAAAAAATGTTAGCGCTTAATGAAAATAATTTTAAAGCCGAAGTTTTGGATGCAAAGGGCTTGGTTTTGGTTGATTTTTGGGCGGAATGGTGTGGCCCGTGCAGACAGCTCGGTCCCGTTTTGGAAGATGTTTCCAAAGCGTTTCCCGATGTTAAGTTTTGCAAAGTTAATGTTGATGAGGCCCCTTCGACTGCCGCTTCTTTTTCTATCAGAAGCATTCCGAGCATGTTTTTGTTCAAAGATGGCAAGCAAATTGACTCTAAAGTCGGTTTTTCATCGGAAGCGACTATTTCTTCGTGGCTCAACAGCCATAAATAATATAAAAATCCGGTTTTAAGCCGGATTTTAAAAAGAACGGACTTGATATGAACGACAGCTTATACGACAAAGCAAAGGCTCTTTTGTGGCAGGAATATCATCAAAGCTTTGATGCTGTTCGGCAAAGCGCTTTTCATAAGGCCTTTGTCGATGAAAAAATCAAACATTCATTTCAGGTTGCCGGCGCAGGCAACGGAATTTTAGCTCATGAGCCATACTTTCAAGACAAATCCGCCGTATTTATCGAAATTGCAAAAACAGCGATTTTGCTGCATGACGTTTATCGTTTTAGGGAAGTGCGCGGCTGGTTTGAGACAGGGCAAAAAATTGACCACAGCATTGAGGGTGCTAAATTTTTGAAAACAGTGCCGGATTTTAACAATATTTTGATTACGCTTCCCATTAAACATCACGGACATATGATTGAAGAACTTTACGCTGATGAAGAATATCTGTCGCTTGATGAAAAAACAAAAGATAAAGTCAAACACATTTCGTTTGCCGTGCGCGATGCGGATAAAATCGCAAATTGGAATTTGGTTTGTTCGCATGGCTTTGACGACATTCGTCATGTGTGGCTGCCTTATCCCGACGATCAAAGCAAAGTTCAAAGCACAATCAATCCTTTGTTGCTCGATTATTTTTTTTCCTGCCGCGTTAGTCCGAATAAATTGAGAGAGACAAATGCCGAAACGGTTCTTTCTATCTTTTGCTGGGTGTTTGATATGAATTATGAATACAGCATCTTATATTGCAAAAGACTTAATTTGTTTGAAGTTTTTTATAATATGTTAGCAAAGTTGGGTGTTGAGGAAAGATTGATAAAACGTGCTAAAGTGGTTGTTGAAAAATATGTTAAGGATAGATTTGACGTCGCAATTTAAAAAATAAGAAGAAATTTGAAAATAACGCTTGCAAATAAAAATATTTTAGGTTAATAAGGAAAAATCCGATGCGCCCGTAGCTCAATTGGATAGAGCATCTGACTACGGATCAGAAGGTTGTGAGTTCGAATCCCGCCGGGCGCGCCAATAAAAAAGATGACTTAACGTCATCTTTTTTTTGTGCGCGGCGCCGTTTTGTTCATTTGCAAGCAAGCGGCGGCGAAGCGCGGCAAATGTTACAAAACAAGTGACCGAAGCTTTCTTGACGATTGCAAGCGTTAAGCGCAGCAAGCGTTTTAGAAAGCTAGACCGCCAATATCTATTTTGAGGCTTTTTTATTGGCACATCAAGCGTGGCGAGAACGCACAACAGTGAGTTAAATATTAATTCGAAGATGCCTTGAAAATTTCAGCTTTGCTGAAATTTAGGCATGACGGGAAAAAGGAAAGGCGTATTTAATTCGTTTTTTTTATGTGCATATGAACCGTTAAGATGTTTTGCCCGTTTTGGTGAGTATATTCTATTTTGTCTGAAAGTTTTTTTGATAGGAACACGCCAAGCCCGCCGATGTTGCGATCTTTGATGTCGGCTTTGATGTTTGGGGTTTTGTTTTTAAGCGGATTAAATTTTTTGCCCTTGTCGGCAAAACAAACAACATAACCTTCTGCCAAAAGGCGGGTTGTGATGTCAACCGTTCCGCCGGGTTGTGCGTAGGCATATTGCGCAATGTTTGAAAAAATTTCTTCGGCAACCATAATCAGCTTAAATTGTGTTTCTTTATCAACCAATTTTTGGTTCATGTCATGAGTTAAAAAGTCAAACAGTTGGGGCAGATTTTTGTTGTCTGCCTCAAGAGTCAGGTTTGAAAAGGAAGTAGAAGATAGACTTTTCGAATCGGCTGTTGTTTGTTTTTTTTCTTTGCAAATGAGGTATATACATATAAGAATAAATAAAACAAAAACGCCGAACAAAGCCAGACTATTGAAAAAATTTACGTTCTTACACATGAAAAATATGACACAGAATAAAACAAAGAATACACAGCTTAAGATGCTAAACTTAAAGCTCAAAGATTGTCGGTTAAACCATAAGCGGAGTGCGTTCATCATGGTTGCGGTTCAAGCATGCTTTCAAGACCGGTGTATTCGAAAATGGAGCGAATGGACGGCGAAACGTTTTTAAGCGTTATCGAACCATTCTTTTCGTCCATTGTTCTTTTGATTTGTATGAAGGCGCGAAGACCAGCCGAGAAAACGTATTCAACCGCACTCAAATCAAAAACAACATGTGATACGTCTGAAAAGTCAATGCTGTTGACAAGCATCGGCGATGTGTTCGGATCAAGCCAGCCTTTGAGAGTGATGTATAGTGTGTCGTTTTCTTTTTTTTGCGCAATTGTGAGTGATTTATCCTCTTCCATTTTTTTTCCTTCCTGTTTTCTTCATACATTATGTGAACATGCGGCACTTGTCAAGTCTTTAAGTTTTTGTTTGCTTTTTTTTAAAAAATCGGTTAAAGATGTCTTTCCGCTTTAATGCGCTTTGATTTGATGAGGAAAATATGGTTTTAACGTTTGCTGCGCTTTTGGTTTTGTTGATGTTTGTTTTCAAGCCTTTGCAAAAAAACGCCTTTTTTATGGTTTATTTTGCGCTGATGTTGCTTGGCGCATATTGTGCACAAAAGTTTGGTTTGGCATACAAGCCTTTTTCAAGACAAAGTTTTTTGCTGTTTGTGCCTTTTCATTTGGGGTTTATCAATTTCGCAACTTTTGCGGCTTACGGGGCAGATAAAAAAGCCGCTCAAAAAGGTGAGCGGCGCGTGCCCGAAGCACAGCTACATCTTTTGGAGCTTTTGGGCGGCACACCGGCTGCATATTTGGGGCAGAAAATTTTTCATCATAAAACAAAAAAGAAAAGTTTTCAGATGTTGTTTTTGTTTGTGCTTGCGCTGCAGGTTGCAATTGTATATTATATGTTCAGGTTTTTAAATTTTTTCTGATTTGAAGGGCTTTGTGCAGATGGAGAAAAAAGAGCAAGTGAAGGCCAAACGCAATTTTTATGAATATTACAAAATGATGTGGCCTTTTATCAGACCTTATTTTTTAAGGGCGTTGTTGGCTGTTTTAATCAGTATTCCCATCGGTGCGCTCGATTCGGTTATTGCGCTTTCGCTTAAGCCGTATATGGACGTTGTTTTGATTGAAAAATCTGCTCATTCGCCGGTTTATATTCCCGTTTTGATTATTGCTTTTACCTCTCTTCAGGGGTTTTTGAACTATTCGGCAACATATTTGAATACATGGGTTGGAACAAAGATCAATCAAGATTTAAAAAGGTGTTTGTTTCAAAAATTGATGCGCTTTGAAACATCTTTTTTTGACGCATTCGATTCGGGTGTTGTTATTCAACGCTTTTCGGCCGATACGGATACGGCGTGCAGCGGGCTTCTCGACAACTTAAAAAGTATGGTTTCAAAGTTTTTTTCTTCCGTTTCGCTGATTGCCGTTTTGTTTTATAATTCATGGCAGCTTGCCATTATTGCGGTGGTGGTGATGTTGCTTGCGTTTTTGCCTTTAAGCACGGTTAAACGGCGCATTAAAAAGACCGTTGTGCAGAGTGTTCAGGAAAGAACAAAAATTTATACCAACTACAACGAAATGCACAGCGGCAACAAAACGATTTCGGGATATAATCTGCAGGATTATATGTATCAAAAATTTGACGGCACGCTCAAGGTTTTGTTTAAGCTTGCGATGAAAATCGTGAAAAAAACCGCGTGGATGACGCCGTTGATGCACGTGGTTGTTTCGGCCGGTATTGCCGCAGTGATTTGGTATGGCAGCACGCTGATTGTCAACAACAAAATTACGCCCGGAAACTTTGTTTCGTTTATCACGGCGCTTGTTTTGCTTTATACGCCGATTAAAAGCATCGGCAAAACCTACAACAATATGCAGGTTTCGTTTTTGGCTATTGACCGTATTGCCGAGATTTTAGATTTGCCCTTGAAAATTAAAGACAAAGAAGGTGCCTGCGTTTTTGAGGGTGTCGGTGAAGGTATTGTTTTTAAGGACGTGTGCTTTGAATATAATAAAGGCGTGAAGGTTCTTGAAAACATCAATCTTTTTGTAAAAGCCGGATCAAACGTGGCGATTGTGGGCAATTCCGGCGGTGGAAAAACAACGCTTGTTAATTTGTTGCCGCGTTTTTATGATGTGAAATCGGGGCAGATTTTAATTGGCGGTAAAGACATTAAAGACTATACGTTGCACTCTTTGAGACAAAATATTGCAGAGGTTTTTCAGGACAATTTTCTGTTTTCGGGCACAATTAAAGACAATATTTTGACGGGAAAACCGTCGGCGACGGACGAAGAAATCAAAAAGGTTTTGAAACTTGTGTATTTAGACGAGTTTGTGGCACAGTTAAAAGACGGCATCAACACAGAAATCGGCGAACGCGGCACACTTCTTTCCGGCGGGCAGAGGCAGCGTCTTGCCATTGCCAGAGCTTTGATTAAAGATGCCCCCATCGTGATTTTGGACGAGGCGACATCGGCGCTTGACAACAAGTCGGAAGCGGTTGTTCAAAAAGCCATTGAAAATTTGATGAGAAACCGCACGGTTTTTGTGATTGCGCACCGTTTATCAACCATTAAAAATGCTGAGAAAATTGTTGTGGTTAATGAAGGAAAACTTGTTGAAGAAGGCACGCATGACGAACTTGTTGCCATCTCTGGCGGAATTTATCAAACGCTATATAACGCCCAATTCAAGAACTTGTGATTATTGAATGGTTTGGGAGGTTGAAAACAAAACCTGCTTTAAGGGCAGATTTTGCGCCAAAACGGCTTGAAAAACGGGATACATTTGCTCGCACTGATTGATGGCGATGTCAATGATTTGTGCAAGTTTTACTGAAAAGTTGAAATCGTTTTCGTCAACAATGACAGAATGTTTGAAAATGGGGGTTTCGTGTTCGCTCCAATAGGAAAAATGACCAATCCAAAGGTTTTCGTTGATAAGTGCAAGCAGCTCAAAAATGCGGCTTTTATCGCATATTTTGGCCTCAATGTTCATAAAACACGACATATGCAGACACTTCAAATGAGTTTCCCATGCGAAAAAGAGAAGCATATCGTTCCATTTGCCTTGAACTTCAACCACAATTTCATTTAAGTCGCGGCGTTCAAAGGAAAATGATTTTTGCTTAAAAATCGCTTCAACCGAATCAATCGGGTTGGTGTTTGTGATTTGTGGCGTTGCAAAAAACATTTTTATACCTTTGATGAAGAAAATCTAATCAAAACATAAAGCAAAAAAGTGTGATGGCACAACAACGATGAAATAGTTGTGCAAAAAAATATTTAAAAATTTTTATGCTGATTTTTTTTATTTCGAAAATTCAGAGGCTTAAAAATTTTGTGGGTAACGTTTTTATTTTTGATGTGGATTATTTTTCGGGTATTAATATACTTTTAAGCATTTACGTTGTTTTAAGAGGGGTTTTTAAAAAATGGGATTGACGTATCCTCAAATTTCGCCCGTTTTTTTGCATTTGGGTTTGATTGACATCAGGTGGTATTCTCTGGCTTATCTTGTCGGTATTGTTGCAGCATGGTTTCTGATTTTGAAAACCGTGAAAAAATATAAACTTAATATCACAAAAGCCGAGGTGGATGACCTGATTTTTAATATAACGCTCGGCATTATTTTGGGTGGGCGCATTTTTTATGCGCTGTTTTACAATTTGGAAACGTTTTTAAATAAACCGCTTGAAATTTTTGCGATTTGGCATGGCGGAATGTCGTTTCACGGCGGGCTGATCGGGGTTATAGTTGCACTTTATTTGAGCGCCAGAAAGATGAAATATCCGTTTTTCGGGGTTTGTGATTTGGCTGCGCTTTATGCGCCGATTGGGCTGTTTTTAGGCAGACTTGCCAATTTTGTGAATGATGAATTGTGGGGCAGGGTAACCGATGTGCCGTGGGCGGTTAAATTTCCGAACGGTGGCTATTTGCCGCGCCATCCTTCGCAGATTTACGAGGCGCTCCTAGAGGGGCTTGTTTTGTTTGCGGTTTTAAATGTGTTGTTCAAATTTGAATTTGTCCGCGAAAGAAAAGGTTTGGTCTCGGGCGTTTTTCTGGTTTGGTATGCACTTGCCAGAATGTTTGTTGAACTTTTCAGACAGCCCGATGAGCAGATTGGCTTTGTTTTTGAGCACATGACAATGGGGCAGCTTCTCTCGATTCCGTTTTTGCTTTTTGGTTGCATCGTTCTTTTTATAAGTGCACAGAAAAAAAGCTAAAACTTTGATGGTGTTCGGCGGATTTTCTTTGCGGATTCGATTTCTTCGCAAAAAGTGATGTTTTGTGTGAAACGGTATTTTTGGTGGAAGTTTTCGTGCATGCGCTTTAAGACGGCGAGCGCATCGGCATCGCTGCGCCTTTTTTCGGAAACAACGGGTGTGATGGTCAGTTTTACCGATTTGTTCTTTTTGAACACAAATTCCGTGCCGGCGATTTGACGGCGGATATCTTCCATTGCTTCATAAGTTTGTTTGATATCAAAGGCAAAAAAAACTAAGGTAAATTCGTTTGGAAGATTTCGATAAATTAAGGCTTCAGGCTGATTTGAACGGACTTTTTCGACAATCATTTCGGTTAATCTGTCGGTGTCAGTGGTGCCGAAAACCTTTAACAATTTTGCGTAGTTGTCAATTTCGAAAAATGCCATGCTGTATTTCGGGGGAAATTTCTTGATGTCGTGGTTGATGAAGCTGTTTTGGGAATAAACACCCGTTGTTTCATCTTTGTAATAGGCGTTGATAAGTGCATGAGCGTTTGCATATAAAACAATGCAAACGGTTGCAAGAGAATATATCACAAACGGCTCTGCATTTAAGGCGTTAAAAAGTGCAAGGCAAAAACTGAGCATTGCAAAAAAAACGCCTGCTTGTTTGAAAAACGGAAAAAAGCTTGCTTTGATGAGAAGAAAAACAAGCAAAACAATCCACAAAACATAGGCTAAGAAAACAAAGTACCATGAAAAAAGAAAAAGATTTTCCAAAGCCGCATTTTCAATGAGTGCGGCTTGCGCAAGTCCGAAAATGAGGGCATAAAGGCAATCTGTTTTCGAAAAGTTTTTTTTGAAAAAAATCAAGCAGAGATTAAGTGGTGCCAAGCAGGTTGCGCTGCGAAGAAAAAACAAAGTTTCGTTCATTGGGGCATTAAAGCGCAAACGGTTGAAAACAATATAAAACACCGCTGTTATGACCAGCAGATAAAGCTGTCGGTTTTCGTTTGAGCGGAAAAGCAAAATAAAATTGATGATAAAAACAGCGTAAAACACACAGTTAAGCGTTGCCATATCGTGTGGTGAAATGACTTGAAAAACAGCGCAACACAGCGAAGCAGCAAGCAAGATGAGCGCCGGAATAAAAGATGTTTTGGCGGTTTTTAAAAGCTCAACAAAAACAGACACAACGGTTTTTCCAAAATTTAAATGTTCAGTGTTTAAAGCGATAGCTCAAAAAAGTTTAAATTTTATTGACGCACTTTAAAATGGAGCTGTCGCCGTATGAATAAAAACGATATTTTTGTTCAACCGCATGAGCATAGGCCTGTTTCATACGCTCGGTGCCGGCAATTGCACAGATGAGCATAAAAAGCGTTGATTTCGGCAGGTGAAAATTTGTGATAATCATATCAATGATTTTGAACTTATATCCCGGTGTAATGAAAATGTCGGTTTGCCCGCAGAAGGGGTGTAAAATGCCTTTTTCATCGGCTGCTGTTTCCAAAAGGCGAACGGAGGTTGTGCCGACAGCAATGATGCGGCGTCCTTCGCGTTTGGCCGTGTTGATTGTTTTTGCTGCATCATTGCCGATAATGCCGAACTCGGCGTGCATTTTGTGGTCTTTCGTGTCATCTGTTTTGACCGGTAAAAATGTGCCCGCGCCGACGTGAAGTGTTAAAAAAACCTTTTGCACGCCTTTTTTTTCAAGCGCGTTTAAGACATTTTGCGTAAAATGCAGGCCTGCGGTCGGGGCCGCAACAGCGCCTTCATATTTGGCATACACGGTTTGATAGTCTTCTTTATCATTATAGCGATTCCAAAGTCCTTTTAAGGGTTTGTCGCGTTTAATATATGGCGGCAAGGGCATCAGACCATATGTTTGAAGCATTAGGGAAAGCGAATCGACATCACACAAAAATTCAATCAACACGCCATCTTGGCAATCTTTTTTCACAACGCGCGCCTTAAAAGTCGATTCGAGTGTTGATATTTCTGATGTGTAGAAGGTTATGACATCGTTTTCGTGCAATCGTTTGGCGTTTTTGATAAAACTCCACCAGCAAAGACCGTTTTCTGGGTGATAAAGCGTTATTTCGACGAGAGCCTCGCCCCTTGCGCCGTATAAGCGTGCTGGAATCACTTTTGTGTCGTTAAAAACCAAAACATCACCTTTTTGCAAGATGTTCGGCAGATCATAGAAATGGCGGTCTGAAATAACGTTTTCATCGCTTAAATCAAGCAGCCTTGAGCTATCACGCGGCCGTGCCGGTTCTTTGGCAATTAGGTCTTTGTCTAAATTAAAGTCAAATATGTCAACACGCATTTTAAAAAATCCTGTTTTGCAATAAAAAAAATTTAATTTTTTTTGCTTTATAGTATATAAACAGGAACAATGCAAGGGGAATTTGTGCCTAATTTAACTATTCTTTAAGCATTTTTTTAGACAAGTGCTATTTTGTCAAAAAAGGTGTTGACTTTAACAAAAATTTCGTGTATAGTGCAGGCAAAATGGATTAAAACGACTTTTTGGAGAATTTGAAAATGGCAAAAAAGACAGCGAATACAACCAATTCGGCAACAAACCGCCCTAATGATGATGAGCAGGCGTATTTACGGGCCGTTGAAAAGTTGCAGTATGGCGATATTTTTAATTTGAGCAACTCGGCCTTTGAGTCATTAAAAGCTATTGTTGCCGCGCGTGATCCCAATCACCCTGCGCTTGAAAGAGCAAATTTAAGATTGAAAAATTTTGAAGATGAAAACAATCTCAAGACAGATGATGCGCGTGTGTATGTTGAAAACGCAAAGGCTCTTGATGAGATAGGAAACGATATTTCCTATGAGCAAATGCTTGATGAAAATGAAGATATCAAAGGATTCGTTAATCAGGTAGATATTGTCGAAACAGTTGAAAAAGACGGAAAGCAGGAAACGCGCGTTCTTTCTGCCAAAGAGAAAAATGAACATTTGGCGCTGTTGTGGAAAGCAGCCTTTGAGGAAGCAAAGCTTTCTCGTTATGGCGACAGGCTTTTTGCCAGACGTCCCAAAGAAGGAAAGAAAAAATCCCTGCAAAAAGACGTGTCAGATGTGTTTGCTTCAAAGCTTGTGATGTCAAGTATTGGTTCGGCGTTTGAAAAGCCGACGAAAGCTGAGCGCAAAATCGGTTCCGATGAATTTTATTCATATACCAAAAGGCAAGCCGCTATTGCGCGTGAAGCGATGAAAATGCCCGAAACAGGAACTAGAGTCCAAATTAACTCAAACCAGATTTTGGCTTCGGTTGCCGACACGTCTGCAATGGTTGATTCTTATGTGGGTGTTTTGCGTCGTAAAGCCAACAGATTGGGCGGTGATGCCCGCGTAGCGCTAAACGGTGTGGCTGCCGGCATTAAGTCAAGATGGCAAAAGGTTGAAAAAATTGCCAATGCAATTTCTCAAAACAGATATGAGATTTTCAGAAGCTTGAAAAAGAACTTTAATGACAACAAGGTTCAAACCATTTCAAACTTAGCGGCAACCGGTGCGCTCACTTTAACGGCAGCTATCAGTGCGCCGGCAATCCCTGTGGCTCTGGGCGCGTATGGTGCATATATGGCGGCTGCTTCTTGGGTTCACCCCATCATTACCGAAGCACGCAGAATTAAACGTGAAAGAAATGAGCAAAATCTTGAACCGTTGTCTTTCAAGGAGCGCTGGAAACTGGCTAAGCAAAACAAGCTCTCAAAAACAGTCGTTAACGAAAACGGTGAGGAAGTTGAAAATAAAGAGCGCAAGAAATACATCAGACGAGCGGCGATTACATCAAGTATTGCCATTGTAAGTTTCGGTGCGCTTTCAACAGCGGTTTCCAAAGCAAACAAAGCTGCAAATGCGGTAGATATGACAAGAAGGGCATTAAAAGATTCTGGTTTGATCAGGATTGTCGCGCCGATTGTTGCGCAAGCCAACGATGAGGTTTTTGCTGAGGTTCGTTTAGCAAAAGCTAAAAAACTTGAACAAGACGGCATGGCCGCACAAAAAGAGCTTTTAGAAGCTCAAGGAGAAGCAAGACAAGCACGAATTGGTCTGGTTGCCGGCGTTGGTTTGGCTTTGGGTGTTCGTGCGGGTTCACAACTGATTTCAAATGCGCTTCAAAATTCCGGCGTGATGGAAGAAATGTCTAAGGCTTTGGAATCGGTGCGTGGCGAGGATTGGCCCGATTTAGGCAGACCGGATCTTCCGGCCGCGCGTGACAATGTTGTCGGTCCGCTTGTTTTGACTGAGGCTGATCCTGATTTAGAGGCGGACATCAGTGCGGCTGCCATTGAGCCGATGGAAACTGATATGGAGCTGTTCCCGAGAGAATATTCTAAAGACTTGGGTATTACGCAAAAGCAGTATAATATTTTGATGAGCAGATTGCCCGGCATTATGAAAGATTTTGATGAAGTTTCGCTGGATCGTGCCTATTTGAACATGGACGGTGAGTTTATGGCAAACTTTGAAGGCAAAGCAAAAATGGAAGTTCTTTATGAAACGCTGGCGCTCGCGCGTAATAGTCGCCGCTCACAAATTGTGCTCGGCAATGCCGAATCGGGCTTTTATATCAACACACCGACCCAAAGAGTGGCCATCACAGATGAGGGTATTATTGAGCAAGCCAAACAGGCTTTGGCAAACGGCGATAAGGTTTATATCAGTCGCTTGCACGGCAGAGAGTTTTTGAAGGGCCAGTTTGAAAACTTAAAGCTTGACGGAATGACCGATGAAAAGATGAGCCAAATTATTGAAATTTCGATGAAAACATATGATTCAAGCGAAGTCGGTGATGCAACGCAACAGATTCGTGCGCTGTTTCCGGATATGGATAAAGCGCAAATTAGCAAGGTTAGCCAAATTGTCAATTACAACCGTCGGTTTGAAGCAAATGGCAAAACTTTGGAAAGCATTTTCAACGCCATCGGTTGCGGTGAAAAAATTGAAGACGGCAAAGCCGCCAACGATTTGATTGATAATGCACAAGCCATTTTGCGCCAAAGCAAAGGCCCTGCGCGTATTGTGGGACAGAATGTGGAGTGCAATGACACAGTCGTTCATGTCATTGGAGGTAAGAAAGTGGCTCAAACAGTTGTCGAAGAATCATACACGCCGACAACGAAGGCAATGAAAGTCGATATTCCGGAGCAAAAAGCTGAAGTGGAGACGTCGTTTGATAAGGTTGAGGAGCTTAAACCGTTGCCTGAAAGACCTGGAGCAAGGCATGCGATTGTTAATAATCAGAGGCAAATTTATGACGGAACCGCCAAACTTGATAAGAATGGCCGTTTCATTCAAGAAGATGCTACGGGAACAAGTATTGCCAAAAAATTGGAAAATGGGAGGTAATGTTTCTTTTCTTGATTAATCAAAGCCCCGAGAAATCGGGGCTTTTTTGTAATGTGAAAACCCCGCAGGTGATGAACTGCGGGGTTTATGATGCTTAAAACATATATCTTAAACCGGCGGTTACCTCTTTGAGGTTGTTGACGCGTTTCATGCCGATATAGTCATATCTGCCCATCACACGCATGGCAAAATGTTCGTTGAAGTCATATTGCATGCCGATGCCGGCGCGATAACCAACTCTGTTTTGCGTTTTGGACGCCACGTCGGGATAGCCGAACTTAAAGCGATAGTTTGCCATGCCGATTGAGCCGAGCAAATTAAACTGGCTGCACATAATCGGCATATATCCATACCAATCGGCACCATATGCCAAAAATTCTGCCGAATGTTTGCCGTCTGCCATGTGTTTGTCGCGTTTGAAGGCCTGTTGATAAAAGGCTTCTAACCCCCAATAGCCATACATACGCGCACCGATGTTAAAAATTCCGGAATGATAGCCCTCTTTTAATCCTGTTGCGGGGTTGCCGAATTTAATTTGGCTGTATGCGTAATCAGCGCCGACATAGGGTTTCATGCCGTTATACATATCTGCCCAATAGCCGGCATGAGCGCTTAAAGATAAAAGACTTGCAACAGAGGCAAGTAATATTGTTTTTTTCATTTTTAATTTTCTCCTATTTATAAATAGATGTTGTTTGTTAAAATTAACACTAAAGTTCAAAGCCTATATATTCTGTAAAAAACGGTTTTAAATGGTGCGCACAAAAAAAATTTGTGATATTGCTTTTTTTGAACAAGAGGAAAAAATGATTTGTGAGCCGAACATAAACTGTGAAAAA
>Ga0310690_10002689_pt1 | contig 28352 bp, 19 predicted proteins | sample AusTroGonzalo_MG_2_FD_207661 | JGI IMG/M metagenome (GOLD analysis project Ga0310690, IMG submission 207661) | Bovine rumen microbial communities from tropical cattle in Woodstock, Queensland, Australia - Gonzalo_04 (v2) (version 2) | ecosystem: Host-associated > Mammals > Digestive system >...
CGAATTTTGTCAAACTGTCGGCAGGCTACTCCTACATGCGCGGCACCGAGACGATGGAAATCCTCCAAAACACCACCGACAAGCGCCGTCTGCATTGGGGCTGGTTGATGCTGACCGTCACCCCGACGATTTTCACCTACGCATGGAACGATAAGAAGAAACTTTAGCTATTAGCTATTGGCTATTAGCTATTGGCCATTAGCTATTAGCCAACAGCTATTAGCCAACAGCCAACAGCTAAAAGCCAAGTCATAGGAACCAAATAAATACAAACAGAAAAAAAATCATCAAATATGAAAAACACCGCTCCCCTATCACAATCGCAATTAGGTATTTATGCTGAATGCGTACACCATGAAAACGAGGTTTTTTATAATCTTCCGTTTCTTTATGTTTTTGACGGCAGTATTGATGCTGACCGTCTGTGTCGCGCCATAGAGGCGACGGTACAGGCTCATCCCGTTTTTTTCACACGCATTGAGTTGAGTGATGAGGGAGAGCCGTTGCAGACCATTGATTTGGAAAAAGAGGAATTCAGCCTTTCCGTTGAACAAGTCACAGACCTTGAGGCTGAAAAACAAAAATTCATTGAGCCTTTCCAGCTCCATGGTGGCAGGCTGTTTCATACCAAAGTGATGCGCGACGCGGAGCATGTCTATTGGTTCTTCGATATGCATCATATCATCAGCGACGGCTCCTCGTACCATGTTATCGTTTGTAATGTGGAGACGGCTTACAACGGCGGCACGCTGGCTCCCGAGGAGATGTCGATGCAGGAATTCGCCCTTGCCGAAGCGGAGATGCGCAAAACGCCTGCTTTCGAGGAAGGTAAACAGTGGTATGCCCAAAACTTCGACTGCGGCGATACGTTTACCCAGCTCATGCCCGACCTCGAAATTCCCGAACAAACGGATGCCGATAAACTCCGTATTCTCAACACAGATATGGATCGGGTGGATGCCTTCTGCAAGGCCAACGGCATCAAAAAAAGCACTTTCTTTACGTCGGCATTTTCTTTTCTGTTGGCCAAGTACAACAACGAGCAGGAATCGCTGTTCACCACCGTTTTCAACGGTCGCAACGACCCGAAGTTCCAACATTCTGTTGGCATGACGGTGAAGACGTTGCCTGTTTACGCCAAGTTCACGGAAGAGACCACGGTGCTCGATTTCCTGAAAGCCAGTGAGGAACAGATGATTGGTTGCCGCAAGCACGACCTCTATTCCTATACCGACATCATGACCGACCTCAACCTGCAAACCAACGCCATGTTTGCATGGCATGGGCTCATGCTTGATTTCACCGAACTAATGGGCAAACCCATGGAGGCCATTCAGCTTCGCAAACATAACGAGGGAGTGTCGTTCTATCTGATGGCTTTCTATGTCGGCAAAAAATATCACATCAAAGCGGAATACAAATCCAACGAATATTCTGAGACGTTTGTTGAGCAATTCATGGAGAGTTACGAGGCGGTTTTGGAGGGCTTCCTAAACCAAACCTATTTGCGCGACATCGACATCTGCACCGAGAGCCAATGCGCTCTGCTTGACAGTTTCAACCAGACCGACAAGGATTTGGATATGAACGCGACCATCGTCTCCAAGTTCCGTGAGCAGGTGGCGAAGACTCCTGACAACATCGCGGTGGTCTATAAGGATAAATATTTTACCTACAAAGAATTGGATGATATTTCCGATCGTATTGCCGCTTATATTCATGGAAAAGGTCTTCACGAAGAGGATGTCGTCTCTGTGTTGATTCCGCGTTGCGAATGGATGCCTATCGTCTCCATAGGTGTGTTGAAGGCCGGCTGCGCTTACCAGCCCCTCGACCCGACCTATCCTTCGGAACGTCTCAATTTCATGATGCAGGATGCCTCCGTGAGGTTGCTTATTGCTGACTCAGAACTGCGCGGCATCGTTGATCAATATACGGGCGATGTGCTGTCTGTCAACGACATCCTGCAGCTTCCCGCCCCCAATACAGACCTGACTGCCTGTATGCCCAAGCCCACTTCCCTTTTCATCATGCTTTACACTTCCGGTACTACGGGAACGCCCAAGGGCTGTCAGTTAGAGCATCGTAACATTGTCGCGTTTTGTGAGTGGTATCACCGCAGATTTAGCCTTGCCTCAGGCTGCAAAATTACGGCCTACGCCAGTTACGGTTTCGATGCCAATATGATGGAGACCTATCCTGCGCTTACTTGCGGCGCCACAATTTACATTATCCCTGAAGAGCTGCGCCTGGATTTGTTGGCATTGAACGATTATTTTGAGCAAGAGCAGATTACTCACGGATTCATGACCACGCAGGTGGCTTACCAGTTTGCCACTTCCATTGAGAACCACTGCTTGCACTACCTGTTGACAGGCGGCGAGAAGTTGGCTCCCCTGACTCCTCCTACGAATTACACGCTGGTGAATCTCTATGGTCCGACCGAAAGCACCGTTTGTATAACCTCCTTCGACGTGACGAAGCCCATGAAGGACATCCCGATTGGCTCGGCGCTTGACAACACCAAGCTTTATGTTGTAGATAAGGCGGGTCATCGTCTGCCTGTGGGTGTGGCGGGAGAGCTATGGGTTGCTGGACCGCAAGTGAGTCGCGGCTACCTCAATCGTCCCGAGAAAACCGCCGAAGTCTTTATCGCCAACCCCTTCGATTCCAGCGAGAAATACAACCATATCTACCGCACTGGCGACATTGTACGCTACCTCCCCGACGGCAATATTCAGTTCGTGGGACGTAAGGACGGACAGGTCAAGATTCGCGGTTTCCGCATCGAGCTTAAGGAAGTGGAAAGCATCATTCGCCAATTCCCCGGCATCAAAGATGCTACCGTGCAGGCCTTCGACGAAGAGGGTGGTGGAAAGTTCATCGCGGCCTATATTGTTGCAGATGAGCAGATTGACATCGAAGCCTTGAACAATTTCATCATGGAAGAGAAACCGCCTTACATGGTGCCTGCCGTGACGATGCAAATCGATAAGATTCCGCTCAACCAGAACCAGAAAGTGAACAAGAAAGCTCTTCCGAAGCCCGAAAAGAAAGCGGCTGAAGCTGTGGTGGAGAGCAATGTGCCAATGAATATCCTGGAAGAGGAACTGCACGAAATCGTTGCAGGTATCGTGGGTACCAAAGACTTCGGCGTGACAACCGTGCTCGGCTACGTTGGACTTACCTCCATCTCTGCTATCAAATTGGCCGTGCAGCTGAACAAGAAATACGGTATCACTGTGGATTCCAAATCTTTGGTCAAGACAGGAAACATACAAACGATTGAAAATGAAATTCTAAACCAACTTCTCAACGCTCCTGCCCCTGTTCAGGCTACTTCGAATTCCAATGATGCTCAATCTCAACCCAAGAATGCTCCGTTGTCCTATGCACAGATGGGCGTTTATGTGGATTGCATGAAACAGCCCACCGCTACGGTGTACAACATTCCTACGCTCATACGTTTCCCCAAAGGCACGGATGTGCAGTTGCTTGAAAAGTCCATCGAGACCCTCATCAAGGCGCACCCTCAATTCTTTGTGCATTTTGACAGTGAAGGAGGTGAAATCGTACAGATTGTTGACGCTAATCAACCTCTTGCCCTAACAAAGAACCAGTTAAGTGAAACGGAACTTGAAAAATACAAGAGAGAGTTTGTGAAGCCGTTCAACCTGAGACAAGGACCGTTGTACCGCATGGAAATCGTCACCACGGAGCAAAATGTTTGCCTCTTGGCTGATGTGCATCACTTGATTTTCGACGGCGGTTCCCTTGACCTGTTCCTGAACCAATTGTGTGACTTGATAAACGGCAAGGAAATTGAGGCTGAGACCATCAGCTACGCTGCTTTCGTGGCCGATGAGAAAGCGGCTGAAAACACGACGAGTTACATTGAGGCTAAGGACTTCTTCAATGAACGTTTGGGCAATGTGGAAGGGGTCACCGAAATACCTACCGACTTGACAAATCCTTTGGAGCAAGGCACCGTCAGCGAAATTTTCTGCAAGATGGACTTTAGCGCTATGGAGGAATTCTGCAAAAAGAACAACCTCTCACCTGCGCATCTTACCTTGGCAGCGGTTTTCTATGTACTCTCACGTTTCACCAACAACGAGCAGATCTGCATCACCACCATCAGCAACGGCCGTTCCGACTTGCGCATCAGCAATACGACGGGAATGTTCGTCAATACATTGGCTTTGAGTGCCCAGATTGGCGATCAAAAGGTGATGGACTTCTTGAAGGAGACCAGCCAGAACTTTGACGAAACCTTGATCCACGAGAAGTATCCTTTTGCGCAGATTGCCGCCGATTACGATTTGTCGGCCGAAATCCTGTTCGCCTATCAAATGGGAGTGATTAACCAATATGTAGTCAAGGGTCAAAAGCTTGATATAGAGTCTCTTGAGCTGGATACGCCGAAGTTCAGCATCTCTTTCTACATTCAAGAGAAAGAAGGTGTGCCGGGTGTGGTGGTCGAATATGACAATAGTCGTTACAGTCGCGAGCTGATGCAAAGTCTGGCACAGTCCGTATGCAATGCGGCCAAGGCTTTCGTCAGCCATCCTGAGATGGCGCTGCAGCAGGTCTCTTTGCTGGATGCCGAACAAACCGCTTTACTCGACAGCTTCAACCAGACGGATGTGCCCTACGACGACACGCAGACTATTGTTTCGCTGTTCCGCCGTCAAGCGCAACTGACCCCCGACAACATGGCTGTGGTCTATCACGACAACAAATACACCTATCGCGAGGTGGATGATATCACGGAGCGCATTGCATCGCTCCTTGTTTCGCAAGGTCTTGGAAGAGAAGATGTTGTTTCTATTCTCATTCCGCGTTGCGAGTGGATGCCTATCGCAGCACTCGGCGTTTTGAAAGCCGGTTGCGCATACCAACCCCTCGACCCGAGCTATCCCGCCGAGCGTCTGAATTTCATGATCCAGGATGCTGCTGCCAAAATGCTCATCGCCGATGAGTCGTTGCGCGACATCGTGAACGAATACCACGGCGAAGTGTTGCTGACGAAAGACATCTTTGATTTGCCGAAGGCTGCCCAGCCCGTCAATGTCACCGTCAATCCGGCAGACCTGTTCATCCTGCTCTACACCTCCGGTTCCACGGGCACGCCTAAGGGCTGTCAGTTGGAGCATCGTAATTTAGCAGCTTTCTGCCATTGGTACCAACGCCGTTTCGAGCTCAAGGCCGAACACCATGTGTCTTGCTACGCCAGCTACGGCTTCGACTGCTGCATGATGGACCTCTATCCGGCTTTGACCTGCGGTGCCTGCGTCTATATCATTGGGGATGACATCCGTCTGACCCTGCCCGACGTGAACACCTATTTCAACGAAAACCACATCACCCACTCGTTTATGACCACGCAGGTGGCCTACCAATTTGCCACCAACATGGACAACCATTCGCTGCAGCACTTGATTGCAGCGGGTGAAAAGCTGGCTTCGCTGGTTCCTCCGAAGAATTTCAAGATGCACAATGGTTACGGTCCTACGGAGGGCACTATCCTCATCACTGAGTACGAAGTTGACGAGGAACTTAAGGATATTCCGGTGGGTAAACCGCTCGACAATTCACGTCTGTATGTCGTTGACAAACAGTTTAACCGCCTGCCGCAAGGCGCGTTGGGTGAATTGTGGATCAGCGGTGCTCACGTGACCAGAAGTTACCTTAACCGTCCGGAGAAAACCGCTGAGGTTTACATCCAGAATCCGTTCAGCGACGATCCGAAATTCTCCCGTATCTATCGCACCGGCGACATTGTGCGTTATCTCCCTGACGGCAACATCCAGTTTGTGGGACGTAAAGACGGTCAGGTGAAAATCCGTGGTTTCCGTATTGAACTCAAGGAAGTGGAGGCCGTGATTCGCCAATTCCCGGGCATCAAGGACGCTACCGTACAGGCCTTTGATTATGAGAATGGTGGAAAGTTCATTGCTGCTTACATCGTCAGTGACCAGCAGGTGGACATCAAGGCCCTCAACGCCTTCATTGGCGAACGGAAACCTCCGTACATGATTCCTGCCTCCACGATGCAGATCGACAGCATTCCACTGAACCAGAACCAGAAGGTGAACCGCAAGGCGCTGCCAACGCCCGTCATGCAGGCCTCCGACCGCGAATATGTGGCACCGGCCAACGACACGGAAGCGCTCTTCTGCCGCATCTTCAGCGAGATTCTTGCCATGGACAAGATTGGCGTCAACGACAGCTTCTTCGACCTCGGCGGCACCTCGCTAATGGTGACCCGCGTTATCATCGAAGCTGACAAGGCGGGAATGCACGTGGCTTACGGCGATGTCTTCGCCAACGCCACCCCAAGAAAACTTGCCTCACTCGTTTCGGGCAATACCGTGGTCGATACAGACGATGACGACATTACCAAATTCGACTATTCTAGCATCAACAACCTGCTGAGCAACAATACTTTGGACAGCTTCCGCAAAGGCGAACGGCAATCCTTGGGTAATGTGTTGCTTACTGGTGCTACCGGCTACCTTGGCATTCACGTTCTGCAGGAACTGATTCAGTCGGATGCAGAGAATATCTACTGTTTAGTACGCGATAAGAATATGGACGGCGCTGAACACAGGTTGAAGACCCTCCTGTTCTACTATTTCGAATCCACCTACGACGAGCTGTTCGGCAACCGTCTGCACATTGTCCTCGGCGATGTCACCAACGATCTGACCAACCTCGTTCAAGCGAAGATTGACACGGTGTTCAACTGCGCTGCGGTGGTGAAACACTTCAGCGAAGGCACTGAGATCGAAGACGTTAACGTGGGCGGTGCACAACGTTGCGTTGATCTCTGCTTGAAGACCGGTGCTCGCTTGGTACACATTTCCACGTACAGCACCAGCGGTCTTAACGTCAACGATACCATGGCTCCCGACTACGTCTTCACCGAGCAGAGACTTTACGACGGGCAATACCTTGGTAACCAGTACATCCATTCCAAGTTCTTGGCAGAACGTATTGTGCTGCAATCGATTGTTGAGAAAGGATTGTCGGCCAAGGTGATTCGTGTCGGTAACTTGGCGGCGCGCACCAGCGACGGCGAATTCCAGATTAACTTCTCCACAAACTCCTTTATGGGGCGTATCAAAGTCTATAACATGCTGGGCTGCTTCCCCTATTCTTTGTACGAGAGCAAGGTGGAATTCTCGCCCATCGACGAAACTGCTCACACCATCATCCTGCTAAGTTCCACTCCCAAGGAGTGTTGCCTGTTCCATTCTTACAACAGCCACACGCAGTTCCTCGGCGATGTCTTAAGCGGATTCAACAAGCTGGGAGCAGACATTCGTCTTGTGGAAGATGAGGAATACAATGCCACCATGGAGAGTGCGGGTAACGATCCGCAAAAGGCCAAGACGCTTTCGAGCCTGCTCGCCTACCAAGATTTGGCTCACGGCATGAAAGTCTCAGAGGTGCCTGTCAGCAACCCTTACACCACGCAAGTGCTCTATCGTTTGGGCTTCAAATGGTCACCCACCACGTGGGACTATGTGGATCGCATGTTGAGCGCTATCAGCGGACTGGGATTCTTTGATTAGTTAGGAGTTGTAGAGACGATGTGCACATCGTCTCTACTTATTTTATAGTTGCCAGTTAATCGGCGTTTTCCCCATGGACATCAATATTTCATTGGTCTTGGAGAAGTGGCGACAACCGAAAAAGCCTCTGGATGCCGACAACGGCGATGGATGCGGTGCCGTAAGCACATAATGCTTACTCGTATCAATAAGATGCTGTTTCTCAATGGCATAATTACCCCACAGAAGGAATACCAGACCTTCCCGCTGTTCCGACAACCGTTGGATGGCACAATCCGTGAAAGTCTCCCAGCCGTGACGCTGGTGCGAGCCCGCCTGATGCGCGCGCACCGTAAGCGTAGCGTTGAGCAACAGCACGCCCTGGTTCGCCCACGACTGCAGATTACCGCTTCTCGGCGGCACAAAACCCACATCCGTACTTAACTCCTTGAAGATGTTCTGCAACGACTTGGGAATCGGAACGCCATCCTGCACAGAAAAGCACAACCCATGCGCCTGCCCCTCCCCATGATACGGATCCTGCCCGATAATCACCACCTTCACCTTGTCGAACGGCGTAGAGTTGAACGCATTGAAAATCTTCGGTCCCGGAGGAAACACCTGATAGAGCTTCTTCTCCTCCACCAGAAACGCCTTCAACTCCGCAAAATACGGTGCCTGAAACTGGTCCCAGAGCACTTGCTTCCAGGATTCGTCAATGATTGGGTTTATCGTTGGTTGCATGTTTGTATGTTCTTTTATAGGGGATTAGAGATGACTTTGACCTTGACTTTGACTTTGACTTAATTTTGAGTTTTCTGGGTGATGGTGTTGAATTATTTTGTAATTTTGCAAATTACTTTTATTTGAAACAAATTATTTTTAACTAATAATACTTAATATGAGAAACTTTAGAAACTACGACATGTGGAAAAACTCTATTCAAATAAGCGTAGAAATATATCAAGCGACCAGAGCGTTCCCCGCTTTCGAAACGTATGGATTAGGGGGTCAAATGCAAAGAGCAGCAGTCTCAATAGCATCAAACATAGCAGAAGGAGCAGGCAGAAAATCGGAGAAAGATTTCGGACATTTTTTGCAAATAAGCTTAGGATCGGCTTTCGAAGTGGAAACTCAATTACATATCGCTTATAAACTCGGATACCTCACTAAAGACACATTAGACGATTTATTAAGCAAAATCTACTCCATTGAAAAACAGCTCCACGAAATGATTCTCCGACTTACCTCAACAAAGCCTAAGTCATAGTCATAGTCATAGTCATAGTCAATGTTAAAGTTAAAGTTAAAGTTAAAGTCAAAGTCAAAGTCAAAGTCAAAACCACTAATGACTTTGACTATGACTTTGACTTATGGCCGAATTAGTGCTTAAAATGCCGAACCCCCGTAAACACCATCGCAATTCCGAACTCATTGCAAGCCCGAATGGAATCCTCGTCGCGGACGCTGCCGCCAGGTTGGATGATGGCGGTCACGCCGTACTCTTTGGCCATTTTCACCACATCGTCGAAGGGGAAGAAGGCATCGCTGGCGAGACAAAGATTTGCGGTAAGTCCCTTTTCCTTAGCCTCTTCCAAGGCAATATGGGCGGCCCCCACGCGGTTCATCTGACCTGCGCCAACACCGGCGATACGGCCGTCACAAGCCACCGTGATGGCGTTGGAACGCACGTGCTTGCAAATCGTCATCGCCAACTTCAAATTCTCCATCTCTGCTGCCGTGGGCTTCTTTTCCGTCACTACATTCATCTCGTAATCCTCAAAACGCTTGCGGTCGATGGACTGGCTGAGCAGACCGCCCGCCACGCTCACATACATACGCTCGTCGGCGTTGGATTTGTCCGTGCTGAACGTCATCAGACGGATATTCTTCTTGGTGGACAAATGGTCGAAAGCCTCCTGCGTGAACGAAGGCGCAAGGATGATTTCGAGGAAAACGGGTTTCATCGCCTCGGCAGTCGGCAGATCGATTTCGCGGTTCGAAGCCACGATGCCGCCGAAAATCGAGACGCTGTCGGCCTCGTATGCACGAGTCCAAGCTTCCAAAGCGGTGTCGCCCAGACCTACGCCGCACGGATTCTTGTGCTTCACAGCCACCATCGTCGGGCCATCGAATTCGCGCAAAATCTGCAATGCAGCGTCAGCATCTTGTATATTGTTGTAAGACAATTCTTTACCATGTAATTGTTCGGCCCATGCCATTGAAAATCCCTGTTTCTTGCCGGCATAGAACGCGGCATTCTGATGCGGGTTTTCACCATAGCGCAAAGATTGCTTCTTGGTAAATGTAAGCGTCAGATTCTCAGGATATTCCTCACCTGTTTTCTCTGTCAAATAGGTGGAGATATAAGTGTCGTAAGCGGCGGTATGACGGAACACCTTGGCGGCCAGACGGCGGCGCGTCTCGATCGTGGTGTCGCCGTGGGCCTTCAGCTCGTCCAACACGGTTTGGTAATCTGCGTGATCAACCACCACAGTCACAAAAGCGTGGTTCTTGGCCGCACTGCGCAACATGGAAGGACCTCCGATGTCGATGTTTTCAATAGCATCCTCAAACGTAGTTCCCTCTTTCTCAATGGTTTGCTTAAACGGATAAAGGTTCACCACCACCATATCGATGGGAGAAATGCCGTTGGCTTCCATCTCGCGCACATGCTCGGGATTGGTACGCACGGAAAGCAGACCGCCATGCACCTTCGGGTGCAGCGTCTTCACGCGACCGTCCATGATTTCCGGAAAACCGGTCACCTCGCTAATCCCGATCGTGGGAACGCCCGCAGCCTCCAAAGCCTTACGGGTACCGCCAGTAGAAATGATTTCGTAACCTAATTTAGTAAGTTCCTGAGCGAAAGGCACTACACCTTCCTTATTGCTCACACTGATAATCGCTCTTTTCATATTCTATAATTCTTTATAATTATTTTCAAACAAAGCTTCTATATAACTGTTATTTGTCCGTTTATAGTAGGAGCATCGCCTTCCTTGGCGATGTTTTCCGCAGCAAGGATGTACGGCTCCTAGACCGCTGCAAAAATACAAAAATACCCATTCCCTAAGCCCCTAAGCTTCTAAGCTTCTAAGCTTTTAAGCTCCTAAGCTCCTAATCCCTTCAATGCAAAACCGTTGCCAATATCTCCAACGAATCAATCTTCCGTATCTGCTCGTTATGCATCTGGAAATAGGCGACCAAACTCTTCAGCAAGGCATTGCGCACCCCGCGGGTGACCGGCACCGTTTCCTCCTCGTTCAACAATCGATGTAGATATTCACTCTGCTGAGCCGACATAAAGCCGGCACCTTCAATGAAAAACCGCTGAAAACGACAATCCTGCAATGAAAAATAGCTGTTTTCGGGTGAATAGTTATCTTCGGGATAGTAACCCATCACCATACTGAGGCGAAGCAGAAATCGAATCGGAAGCTCCGCAAAATTGCCCGTCGCCTCGTGCACTTTGGTGATCTCATCCTGCAAAAAGTCGAACAGCACCTCATCTTCACCCGTATCCATCAGCAACTTATACAATATCTCATTGTAAAACAACAAGATAGAACTTTTCGCAGGATCATAGTACAATGGATTGGAAGCGCGTTTGGGTGCCATATCCTTCAAGTACTTCAACGAACTTTTGCTATGATCATCGTACGAAATGTCCATCATCGCCAGCGGGGAAAAGTAAGAAGCCGCGAACCTATTGTTCTTTCGGAAGGCGTTTTTGATAATAAAAGATTGATTCCCCTGCTGTTGTGTGAAAATCTTCACAATCAGCGAAGTGTCGCCATACTTGGTGGCATGCATCACAATTCCTGGGGTCGAAACAATCATTTCATTCTATTTTTTAACCAAAGGTCTCATCCTATTCCCTATTGCCTTTTGCCTATTCCCTATTGCCTAATTAATAAACACAAACTTGGTAACAATCTTATCCTTCCCATCCTCATCCGAAATCATCACGTAATAGACCCCGGATGCAGGCCGTTTGCCGAAATGGTCTTTGCAGTACCACACCAACTGTCCACCGCTACTGTAGCCCTGCCACACCAGTTTGCCGGAGCTATCGGTAATCTTGCATAAAGAATTGGCTTTCAGACCCGTAACAGCCACTGCGCCCGAATAGTCGTGCGGCACGGGATTGGGATAGACCAGCAAATCCTCATAAACCTCCTTGCCGCCCGTGGCCTCACCTTTATAACTAACCATCCCTTTGGCTGTGGCAAAAAAGACCTCGCCAGTGAGATCGTTGATGTTGATATCGACAATCTGGTTGGAGAATAGCGGATGGTCTTCCGCCGTGAAATGCAACAATTGCTCCTGACCGTTTTCACTCATCAGGAAAACGCCGGCCTTGTTCGTACCAATCCACTTCCGGTTGGCACCATCCACCGCAATGGCCGTAACCTCTTCAAACTCAAGCAATACAGACACATATCCATCTTGTTCCAAGAGAATATTCCTAGGGTATGCATTTCCGTCGAACACCCGACTAGGATAGTAAATCACTTTCACACCTTTGTCGGTGCCAATCCAAATCTCACCATCCAAATCCTCCGCCATACAATAGACATTGGAGGAGGTCACCTCCGCCGCCGCATTCATGTCGATCCGCGCCAGCCTGTCATCGCCGAGATTATCGTAGGTGCCGTTGTCCGAAAAAGCGACGAGGTTGTATCGCACACTGCCCAAACGGAAATTCACCCACTTGTACCCCCGCGAATCCACCAACAGTTTTTCCGCAATCACCGCTTCATACGAGGAGGACAGCACCCCGTTCGTGATATTGTAGGAATGCCAAGTTCCGTTGGGCTCCAGCATCTTCAGCATCTTTGGGCACCGGCTGTTGGTCATCCATAGGTTTCCCTTTTTGTCATACTGCACCCCAGAGACAAAAGTCTTACCCTCTGGGGTGGAATCCAAAACGGAATTGGCTGCATTGTAATGATTTATCGGATATTTGTTCTTGCACAGGAAAACACCGTTACCCCACGAGGAGACCGCCCATTGCGAATCGTCCTTAGGATGAATCGCCACACCCGCCAAATCGTACGTGTTATGCTGCGAATCGTATGTCAAATAACTACTGCCATCACTCCGCCATTCCTGATTTTGATACCAACTGATGCCTGGATAATGATATGCGGGCGCAAAGGCATTGGACGGGTTCATCGTGCCATGTACGGCCACCACCAACCCGTTCAGAGAAGAAACATCCTCCACATAATCGGTAAAAGGCCCCGGTTCCGTGAAAAAACGCCGGCTATAGTAAGTCATATTATTGCATACCAGCCCATAAACGCGGTCCGCCGCCCAAATAACATCCCCGTCCAACAGACAATCCCGCGCATCAGGATAACGGGCATTTTCATACCAATAGGCAAAATACAAACTCTCCAAATCCCTGTCCAACAGCTCCACCGCATCCCAACGGCAAACCACTAGCGTGTCATTCCACTGCGACATGGCTCTTACGTAACTATAACCATGCTCCGTCGTCATCCAGACGGAACCGTTGCACATTCCCAGGCTGTCAACCTCACCCGGATGGTCCTCGGAAGCCTTGCGCACACACACCAGCTTGTCCGACATGCTTGCCAAAAACGACACATTCCAGTCGTTCTCCTCGCTCCATTGCGAGAAATCCGGAATGGCCGCCGATGTAGATGGAATACTGAACACTCCCTGGGTAGTGGAAACAAAATAGCGTCCTTGGAAGAGAGCTATATCCGTAGGGAGACAGGGTTCGTTATCGCGTTTGGTGAACCACGTATCCGCAATCACTAAGTTTTCCATATCGATAATCACAATGCCAAAAGGATAGACCAAAAACAGTTTGTCACCAATCGTACGACAACTTTGGACGATTTTGGACCCGCTCATCGACTTATCCTTCACATCTCTGATATTCAACAATTTACCATCACGAATAATATCAATATTTCCGTTACTGTAACAAATCACCAATGCATTGTAGCGTCGATCGCAGTGAAGTTTCACGATGCTGATGTCCGACAATCCCTCCACTTTGGACCAGCTGGAAATATCGGGTTCCTCATCATACATAGTGCTTTTGTCTAACAACAACAACCCATTTTCACCTGCGGCATAAATGGTTTCTTTATCCGCCGCCACGGAAACAAATCCGCTCAGCGTAAGATGGGACTGGAAAGTGCCGATGGCCGTCTGTGCAAATGAAAACAGAGGGAAAAACGCGACAACGAATAGGAAGAGGTGTTTTTTCATAACGCAGAATTTCGGTAGATGTTAGATTTTTTAAGGTTATAAGCAGGTATCAATGAGGTTAGTAAACTGATTACCAATATTGTAGCCAACACAACAAGAATGTCCACGAAATGGATTTGCACGGGATAGTAGGGAATGATATAATGAGCACCGCCACCTCCCAGTTTCACGATGTGGAAAGTCTGCTGCAGAAAACAGATGAAAGCGCCCAGTATCGTACCCAACAGACCTCCAATAGCGGAAACCATCATACCTTCGTACAGAAACACCCTCTGTATCAATGATTTTGATGCGCCCATACTAAACAGCACCGCTGTGTCCGTTTTCTTCTCCAGAATCAACATGCCGGAAGCGCCGATGATATTGAAAGCTGCCAGAATCAAAATAAACGCCAAAATCAAATAGATCATGAACTTCTCCGATTTCATCGTCTTATAGAGTGAATCTTCCTGTTCGCGTTGATCCTTGATAACATATTTATCTCCCACTATATCAGCGATTTCATTACGCGCTTTAGACTTATTGACACCCTCTTTCAGCTGAATTTCCATCGAAGTGACCTCCCCTTCGTAACCCATCAGCTGCCGCACAAACGATATCGGACAGAAGATATAATTCTCGTCGTAATTGGTATTGGTACAGAGCACGCCGTTGGGGATAATATACTGGGTATTAAAGGCTTCCGCAGCATTGGCAAAATTTTTCTTGGTCCGCTTGGGATAAAACATCTTCATCAGCTTATAGCTTAACAGGTTTATTTCCAGCTTTCCAGCAATGCCCGAACCGAGAATAGCACACGGTTGTTGCAGCTTGAACAGGGCGGTATCGCCATCCATCAACATATCGTCAAAATGGTTGCGCTGGAAATAACCGTCGGGGACTCCTTTCACGTAGATGAGTTCCTGACGTTCATCGTAGTTCGCCAGCGCCATATCACATACTATTTCGTCCACCGCTTGAATTGTTGGAAGTTGAAGCAACCGTTGGGTTGGGAAAGAGTCTGTGGCAAAGGATTTTCCCTCATGGAGGGTAATCTCATAGTCGGAATGCAGCGCGTTGAACCAGCCCCCGATGGTGTCAGACATGCCGTTGAACACCGAAAGCACCACAACCAGTGCGGCAGTGCTCACCATAATGCCGATCATGGAGATTCCAGAAATGACGTTGATGATATTATGCTCTTTCTTGGAAAAAAGGTAACGCCATGCCAGGAACAGAGCCGTCTTATGCGCTTTCTGGGCCACTATTTCTTCAACAATTCATCAATATGTTCGAGATAATCGAGGGTGTCGTCAAGGAAGAACTCCAAAGTCGGCACCACGCGCAGTTGGTTGCGCACACGCTGACCAAGACGGTAACGTATATCCTTGGTATTCTCCTTTATTAAATTGATAATCACCTCTTTGTCCGCGGTATTATAGATACTGAGATAACCTCTGGCGATGGAGAGGTCTGAAGTTATCGTCACTTTCGTCACGGTAATCATACACTTGTAGATATTGCGACTGTCTTCCAAGAAGATATTCGCCAACTCCCGCTGCAACATCGCCGATATTTTCTGTTGTCTTGTCGTATTCATTGTTAACAATTTTGGACGGCAAAGGTACACAAAATTTTGAAATGTCGGGATGCGGTGTCAATTTTCAGAATAAGATTACGGATTGCCCCTCTACACCCCGGCGTTGTCGCGGATGTGGACATCCACCTGATTGAACGGAATCTCCAAACCTTCCTCGCGGAACGCATTGTAAATTCCTTCGTTAAGCGAAAAAATGGTGTTCCAATAATTTTCCGGCAGGGTCCACGCATAAAGGCGCATATTGAGCGAGCTGTCGCCAAATTTCTCTAACGTGGCAAACGGGGCTTTCGGTTCATGCAGCACCAACGGATTCTCATCCGCCACCCGTAGCATCACCTCCTTGGCCTTCTCCACCGACATGCCGTAGGCCAACCCCACATCGATGGCCACGCGGCGTTGCGGCAGGTTGAAGTGGTTGACCAGTGATTTAGTGGCCAACTCGGTGTTCGGAACCACGATTTTGCGGGCATCGTAGGTGCGCAACGTGGTGTTGAATATCTGAATGCTGTCCACATAGCCCGCATACGGACCTTGCTCAATGTAGTCACCCACTCTGAAAGGTTTCAGTATCAAGATGATAACACCGCCGGCAAAGTTCTGCAACGTGCCTTGCAATCCCATGCCGATGGCCACGCCCGCCGCGCCGAGAAGGGCAATGAACGAGGTCATCTCGATCCCCATGATACCCATGGCCGTCACCACCAACAGCACCTTCAGGATAATGTCTACCACGGAATGCAGGAACTGCTGCAACGAAGGGTCGATTTTGTGCCGGTCGTATGCCCGTTGCATCACCTTGTTGAGCAAATTGATGAGTTTCCAGCCCACAAACAGGACGATGAAGGCCACTATCATTTTCGGCACATACTGGAACACTACATTATTCAAAAACTGCTTCGCGCCGGAAGCAAATGATTCCCAAGTAGTTATATTTGCTTTTTCCATATTTGAGTAGCTTTGTCAAAAAAACAGGTGCAAAAATAAGATTTTTGTCCTTACATCCAATAAAATCGTATTTTTGCCGTTTGAACATTATTGAATATAAAAACATAAAAAAATGAAGAAAGTCATTGCTTTAGGCATTTTGTTTCTGGTTTCCATTCTGGTCTTTTCGGCTTGTGATACGCAAAAAAGATGCGCCGCATACGGCCATTATTCATACGTCATGCCGGTAGATAATCCGGACAACATCGACTAATCCCCCACCTCACATGCGGAAACTGGGCCATGGGCAACCGCAACATCGTAAAGCACTGCTAACGTTCTTGTTAGCGGTTGCTTTTGTATTTTCGCATGCGCAAAATGTAGGCGAATACCACCACGATGTGACGGTCAAGGAGTGGAATCTCCAGATTTTCGCACACACGGCCGGCTTCGGAGGCGGATTCCAGCACGGCCGGACACCCGACCTCTACAACAAGCACTTCTGGGAGGTGCAGTTCATGAGCAACAAGCACCCCAAATCCGTGCGCTCCATCAACGCTTTAGTGGAGAACGTACGACCCATCCGCTACGGCCAGCTCTACTACCTCTTCTTCCTGCAGGGCGGCTACGGCTACCAACGCACCCTCCACCTGAAACCCTATTGGGGCGGCGTCCAGATCAGATACACGCTGTCGGCGGGACCAGCCCTCGGTATCGGCGTGCCCAACTACATCGAAGTGCTCAATTACAACACCGGATTTTCCGAAATCGTGCGCTACGACCCCGAGAAACACAACCTCAACAATATCCTCGGCGGTGCTCGCTTCTTCACCGGTATCTCGGAAACCATCTTCCGGCCAGGCTTTTACGCCAAAACCGGTCTTACATTCGACTTCGCCAAGAGCGACTTTAAGCTTCGCTCTCTGGAGGTCGGCGCCCAGATCCAGATGGTCTTCCCCTTTATCCAACAGATGGCATTCAATCCCGCCAAAAAGTTTTACCTCACCGGCTATCTTGCCTTCAACTTCGGCAAAAAGGTTGGCAGATTGGGCTAATGATACGTAAATGCACATGAATCACAAATACAAACATAGAAATGTTTCACCTGTAGAGACGGTGTGCACACCGTCTCTACAATCCCCAAAAAACATTGTCTCCTCAATTTCAATTATGAAAAAAACGATTATATCTGCACTTTTTATTGTTTCCACAGGGCTTTTTAACAGTCTCTTCGCCCAAAACGACTTTGAAATCGTCAAAAACGTCGATATTTTCGTCAATGTGCTCAACGAGCTCAACGACAAATACGCCGATGAAATCTCCCCAGGCGAACTCACCCAGACCGCCATCAAGGCCATGCTCAAGAGTCTCGACCCCTACACCGTCTATTACAACGAAGGCGAAATCGAGACCTACCGTATGCAGAACGCTGGCGAATCGGGCGATATTGACATCACCCTGAAATCCATTGACAAACAAATGGTTATCACCGACATGGTGCAAGACGGACCCTCCGCAAAGGCCGGTCTGCGCATGGGCGACCGCATCCTGAGCGTTAATGGACAGTCCTCCGACAACCGCGGTATCGACGCTGTTATGCTCGCCATGCGTGGACAACCCGGCTCCACCTACACGGTGGAAGTATTCCGTCCTACCGACAATAAAAACCTGACATTCAAGGTAAAAAGGGAAAAAGTAAAACAACCCAACATTCCCTATTCCGGTATCATTGGCGACAAGGTGGGATACATCAAACTCAACCAATTCCTCGAAAAGGCCGGCAGCGAAGTCTACGATGCCTTCAAGCAGCTGAAGGAAGAGGGTATGCAATACCTGATCATTGACCTGCGCGACAACGGCGGCGGTTTATTAGGAGAGGCCGTCAACATCATCGACATATTTGTAGGAAAGGATGTTGCCGTGGTGGAGACCAAAGGTAAGATTCAGGAGATGAACCATATTTACAAGACGCAGAACATCGCCGCAGACCCTGATATCCCCATCGTGGTGCTGGTGAACGACCACAGTGCTTCCGCTTCGGAAATCGTCTCCGGCACGCTGCAAGACCTTGACCGCGCCGTCATTGTGGGACAAAAATCCTTCGGCAAAGGTCTCGTCCAAAAGGTCTATCCCATGGACTACAACACCAGCATGAAAATCACCGTGTCGAAATACTACATTCCCAGCGGTCGTTGCGTGCAAAACATCGAATATTTCGACCGCGATACCACTAAAGGTGGGTACAAGATTCCTGATTCTCTGGCGGTGGCATACAAGACCAAGAACGGCAGAACGGTGTATGACAAGGGCGGTGTAGAGCCCGACGTGGCAGTTCCCGAAGAGATTGTCCCTGACATCCTCGCCTCTCTCGTTGAAGAGCAAGCGATTTTCGACTTCGCCAACGATTACCGCGCCAAACACGAAAGCATCGCCGAAGCGGAGAAATTCACCGTAGATGATGCGATTTACAACGAGTTCTTACAATATCTCAAAACACATCAATACAAATACACCTCCTCTCTGGAAGACCTTCTTGAAGAACTGAAGAAAACGGCCGAGGAGGAAAAATCATTTGCCCATATCCAATCTGCCTACAACCAGCTGAAAACACAGTTGGAGAGCCTCAAAACACAGGATTTGACCACCTACAAGTCTGAAATTGCACGTGCACTCACGCAGGAAATCGTCTCGCGTTACTACTACAGCACCGGCAGACTCATCAACAGTCTGCACCACGACAGCTACATCGAAGCCGCCAAATCCGTGCTACTTGACTCCAATCGCTACAACGCCATTCTTTCCCCGAAAAAATAGGGCATGAACCGCCAGCGCTTTCACCACACCTTCTACCTGCTCGGCACCATTGCGGTGGCCGTGGCGATGCCACTGTCACACTTCCTCATGGGGCTGGCCTCCTTTCTGCTGCTACTTAACTGGCTGGCGGAATGGAATTGGCGGGAGAAAAGGGTGCGACTGCGCAGAAACCGCCAAGGACTCTGGTTCGCCGCCTTCTACGTCATCTATGCCATCGGACTTGTCCACGTCACCGACTGGGGCGCGGCAGGCAAAGAGATGCTCACCAAACTACCGTTCTTGTTCTCCCCTATTGTGATCATCACTTCCAAACCATTCAGGAACAGGGAGTTAAAATACATTTTCACCGCTTTCATTTTGGCCACGTTGATTGGATGCTGCTGGAACTTCGGCTACGCACAAACCCATACGCTCGATAACTTCCGGCAAATGTCTCGATTCATCGATCACATACGGTTCGGTCTCTGTGTGGTGATGTCCATCGTTTTCAGCGTTTACTACCTGCTGCATCCGACAGACCACGCCTCGCCTTATCGATACATCCACGTCATTATCTGTCTGTTACTCCTCGGCTATCTGCTCTATTCCCAAACGCTCTCCGGCATTATCATCCTCATGATCATTGCACTGACCTACCTTTTTTATCTTACTGAAAACCAAAAGAATAACATACTAAAATGGACTATCGGCGGATGTACAGGGCTCCTGCTGACTATTGCCGTCGTTTACATCGTCCACATCACCCGCGATTACTTCCATGTGAAAGATCCCGCTCCCGACACAACCGAATTGACCGCTTCGGGTCGCAGCTACACTTTTGATCCGGAATCAATGGTCGAAAACGGCCATCTGATCGGCAACTACGTCTGTGAAGAGGAGTTGCGAACAGCTTGGGCCATGCGATCCGACTCAGCTTACGACGAATTGACAGCCGCCACCCTGACACGCTATCTCAACTCGCTAGGGTTGCGCAAAGACTCCGCCGCGGTGATGAGCCTCAGCAACGACGACATACATAACATCGAAAACAGGACCGCCAATATCTATTACGTGCGGAGCCACAGCCTTCGACGCGCGTTGTACGAAACCTATTTCGGCATCACACTTTATGAAAAATACGGTGTCGTTAATGAATCGTCCTTGTTGGAACGGGTGGAATTGTGGCGAGCAAGCTGGAGCTTGATCCGCGAACACTGGCTGTTCGGGGTGGGCATCGGTCAGCAGCGCGCCGCCTTGGACCGACAGCTGGAACTTCAGCACTCGCCCATCGCCAACAAGAAAAAAAACCGCGGCAGCCACAACCAATTCCTCACCTTCTGGCTCGCCGCCGGCATTATCCCGATGCTCTACTTTTGCTACCTACTGGTTTTCCCGTTTGTCAGTATGCCCAAACGAATCACCTTTGTCTATTTCGCACTCATCTTACTGCTCTTCCTCTCCATGTTAGTCGAGGACACCCTCAATGCCCAAACCGGCCGCATGATGTTCACAATTTTTGTCCCGCTATTGTTGTTCTGTGACGACCGACGAAATAGAACACATTAATTTTTTGGCTTTTAGCTATTTAATTTTTGGCCTTCTAAACCATAAACCTTAAACCCTAAACCATGTCCGGTCTCTACCTCCATATCCCCTTCTGCAAATCCAAATGCGTTTACTGCGGATTCTACTCCACTGTGAACCAAAAGGAGGTGAAAAGATATGTGTCGGTATTGGAGGAGGAAATGGTGTTACGGAGAGACGAAGTGGCAAGTGAGACCATCCGAACCATCTATTTCGGCGGCGGAACGCCCTCTTTGTTGCAACCTGCTCAGTTACAACATATTCTTGACAACATTCACCATCACTACGACATAGATCCAACCGCTGAAATCACTATTGAAGCCAATCCGGAACAACTTACTTTGGATTACTGTAAGTCATTGAAATCATTGGGATTCAACAGAATAAGTATCGGCATACAATCCTTCCACGATGAAATTCTGCAGTTCTTAGGGAGAAAACACACAGTAAAAGAGGCCTTGCTGGCAGTGGAGAACGCGCACAATGCCGGTTTCGACAATATTTCCATCGACTTGATTTATGGCGTGAATGAACGCAACAACGCATTGTGGCAGAAAGAGTTGGAAACCGCTTTCGCACTACCCATCCAACACTTTTCCGCTTACGCATTAACCGTGGAGGAGAACTCGCTGCTCTACCGCCGCATCCATCAGCACAAAACCGTGGAACCGGATGAAGATTTGGCTTCGACACAATATAATATATTGTCGGAAGCGGTCGCGCAGTCGCGGTTCGCGCAGTACGAGATCTCCAACTTCGCAGTAAAGGACTGGGAATCACGCCACAACTCCGCCTACTGGCAACGAATTCCTTACCTCGGGCTTGGGGCCTCCGCGCACTCCTTCGACGGGGAAAACCGCTCTTGGAACGCCCCCACCCTATCGGGCTACTTCTCCCAAATCGAACAGCGGAAAGCCTTCCACGAGCGCGAAACCCTTACTGACATCGACAGGTACAACGAGTTCATCCTCTTGCGGTTACGCACTGCTTCGGGGATTGATTTGCAAGAGATGTCGCGGCTGTTCGGCAAGAATCAGGTCGAGTCGTTGCTCCAATATTTCGCCTCGGAAGTCCCAGGCGAGCATTACATGCGCACCCCCGATCGCCTGCATCTGACCGCGCAAGGGCTCTGGTTCGCGGATGGCATCGCCAGCGGTGCATTCCTGACGAACGAATAGACTCACACCAGACTTACACCAGAGGAAGAGTTTTTTTATGAATGGTTACGACGTCACGGCACCCCATTCTCAGAACAGCGTCGGCTCCCATTTTTTGTGTCCCTCGACTTTCGTAGCAGCTTGCGCCTCCTCGTTAAGGAACTTGATTTTGCGGGAGATTCCCCAGCGGAAGCCCCCGAGACGGCCGTCAGAACGGACAACGCGGTGACAAGGCACAATATACATCACCGGGTTGGCACCCACTGCCTGGCCCACCGGTCGGGCCGATTTAGGACGGCCTATCCGGTCTGCGATAAGCTGGTAGGTGGTCAACATACCGACAGGAATGGACAACATATCGCACCACACATCCAATTGGAAAGGGGTGCCGTACAAGTGAAGGCAAAGACTCGGCACCTTGTCATAGCGATGACGGAGCAACAAGAGGGCTTTCTTATGCAGGGCTACGGTTTTGCAGCGGAATTTTGCCTTGGGGAAATGCCGCCTTAACGTGGCCTCAGGCTCCCATTTCATCGCAGCAGGCATAAGGAAACAGATACCTTTGGAAGTGGAAGCAATCAAAATGCGGCCGAAAGGGGCAGCGTAGATGCTGTAGTTGATGGTGAGGGGCTGTCCTTTGCCCAAGAACTCCTCCCGCGACATCGGTTCTATCCAGACGCGGCACTGTTTTTTGTCGTTCATTTCAGATGAATTTGACGGCAAAGGTACATATTTTTCAAATTCACACGACAACATTAATATGAACTCCATATTGGAAAATGTGTATTTTTGCAAGTTAAATTCATAGAATATAAAAATCCGTATATATGAAAAAAATATCCCTCCTGACCATTATCGTCGCGGCCATTCTGATGTTCGGCTGCCAGAAACCCAAAGCCGTCGTCGTCATCCCAGAGCCCGTGGAGGTTACCCCGAAAGGCGGACAGTTCACCATCGACGACAAGACGATGCTCTGCTTCGACAACCTCGGGGCAAACGGCACCGAAACCTCCAAGATGATCCGCGAGCTCTATGAAAGCTACTTCAAGATTCGTCCGAACTTAGGCGATGCAGAGAGCGCCAAGAAGAATTCTATCTTGTTCTCTATCAGTAAGAAAGAAATCAAAGATATCGGCGATGAGGGCTATGTATTGGAAGTGAAAGCCAAGCGCATCGTGGTAGAAGCCAATACCACCGCCGGACTTTTCTACGGCATGCAAACACTGCTGCAGCTCGCCGGCACCGACAAGCTGGCCGACAGCAAGACCTTCGCAGTTCCGTGCTGCCAAATCACCGATTATCCGCGCTTTGGCTACCGCGGGGCGCACCTCGACGTGTCGCGTCACTTCTTCGACACCGCCTTCGTGAAGAAGTACATCGACCTATTGGCCTACTACAAAATCAACAAATTCCACTGGCACCTCACCGACGACCATGGCTGGCGCATCCAAATCGACCGCTATCCTGAGCTCACCCGCGTGGGTGCGTGGCGTCCCGAACGCACCTCTTGGGACACGCTGCATCCTGTAATGCCGGAAGAGCCCATGACTTACGGCGGTTTCTACACCAAGGAACAGATCCGCGACATCGTGCGCTACGCCGCCACCCGCCACATCGACATCATCCCCGAAATTGAGATTCCAGGCCACTGCAGCGCCATCCTCGCCGCCTACCCGCAGTTCGCCTGTGACGACTACCCCTACACCGTGGCTGTGGGTCCCTACTGGCCACCGAAAGCCATTATGTGCGCCGGCAACGACGGTGTGCTCACCTTCTACAAGAACGTGCTCAACGAAGTGGCGGAACTCTTCCCCTACCCGCTTATCCACATTGGCGGCGATGAAGCTTTCAATGACAACTGGCAAGTCTGTCCGAAGTGTCAGCAACGCATTCAAGACAAGGGACTTAAGAACGAATTTGAGCTGCAACAATGGCTGATGAACCAAATTGAGCAACACTTGGATTCGCTCGGTAAAAAAGCTATTATTTGGGACGACATCGTGTCGGAAGACATGGTAAACAAGTCCACCATTATGTGCTGGCAGGGCCTCGACGTGGCAAAAACCGCCGCAAAACACGGCAACGACGTCATTATGTGTCCCACCACGCACTGCTACTACAACTACTACCAAAGCAAGGACAAAGACGAGCGGCTCTGCATGGAGGGCTATGTCTCCTTGGGCAAGGCCTACTCCTTTGACCCGATGCCGGAGGGCTTGAGCGAGGCGCAGGCTAAGCACATCCTCGGCGGACAGTGCAACCTCTGGACCGAGTTCGTCAACGATCCCGAAACAGCCGAATACATGATCCTGCCGCGCCTCTTCGCGCTTTCCGAGTGCGTTTGGAGCCCGAAAGAGAAGAAAGACCCGAAAAAATTCGCCACCAAAGTCGAATTCGAACGGAACTTGATGAAGAAGTTAGGGTATCGGCCTTCGAACAGAACGGTGATGGAACTGGAATGATTCACAAATGTACAATGTACAGTGAACAATGTACAGTTTGGGGCTGCTCGGAAGTGCGGCCTCATTTTTTCTCCGCGAACTAAATAAAAATCATTTCGTGGAGAAAAAAATCATTATAAAACATCTCCACGAATGATTTTTTTTGTATTTTCGCGGAGAATTATAAAGGAAATAATATGAAAACAGAAATCATCGGAAGAAAGAAGGAACTTGTTGATTTACAGGAATATTACAACTCTCATGAGGCAGAGTTTATCGTGATATATGGCAGACGTCGGGTGGGGAAAACCTTTCTGGTTCACCGATTCTTCCACGACCAGTTTGATTTTTGCGTGACAGGGCTCTCCCCTATCGAATCCGACAAAATCAATCTGAAAGGACGACAGTTGGAAAACTTCCAAACGGCCTTGAATCAATATGGTATTCGGGAATATGCCAAGCCATCGGACTGGTTTGAGGCATTCAACTGCCTTCAAGACCTGCTGTCCAACGCGGACAACCAAGGGCGCCAAGTGGTTTTCATTGACGAATTGCCTTGGATGGACACGCCCTCCTCAGAGTTCATCACCGCATTGGAGCATTTTTGGAACGATTGGGCAGCCCACAAATCCAATCTGATGTTTATCGTTTGCGGTTCCGCCACTTCATATATCATCGACAACGTCATCAACAATACAGGGGGCTTATACAACCGTATCACCCATCAGATGTTGATACCTCCTTTCACACTATCCGAAACGGAATCATATCTCAACAGCCGGGATATTCCTTTTGACAGGATTGAAATATTGCGTTGCTACATGGTAATGGGAGGAATCCCTTATTATCTACGGCAACTTAAACGAGGAAAAAGCCTTGCGCAAAACATTGACGAGCTTTTCTTCAGCGCAGGAGCCCCCCTGGCTGGTGAATATGACCGATTGTTCAGTTCCCTGTTCAAAAGACCAGAGACATATAGGCAAATCATCGAAATTCTTGCCGGCAAAAAGGCAGGTTACTCACGATCCGAAATATGCACACTCTTGGGTAAAAAATGCGGTGGAGACATCAGCCGCTATCTCAGGGATTTGAAAAACTGCTTTTTCATTTCTTCTTACTATTCAATGGATAAGAAACGGGACATCAAATACAAACTGTGCGATTTTTACACTTTGTTTTACCTGAAATTCATCAAAGGGAAAGACGGTCTTGATCCGAAATTTTGGTCTCACTCCGTTAACACCCCTGCAATACAAGCTTGGAGCGGTCTCACATTTGAGCTGATATGCCTCACCCATGTGGAACAAATCAAGCGCGGATTAGGCATTTCCGGAGTCCTTTGCAACGCGTTCTCTTGGTGGAACCGAGATGCCCAAGACGCCGGAGCGCAAATAGACTTGGTGTTGGAACGCGGCGACAGAGCCATCAATTTGTGTGAGATCAAGTTCTGTGCCAACGAGCCCTTCCTTATCACCAAGGAATACGCGGACAAGTTGCGTCAAAAGGTAGCTATCTTCAGGGAATCTGTGAAAACGCGCTATGCTATCCTCCCTACCTTAATTTCCACTTTTGGGTTTGTTCCTGGCAAAAACAGCTCCGTCATCCAATGTATCGTCACGATGGATGATCTTTTCGACTGAAAACAGCGAGAAAATTTCATTGCACCTCAATCCGATAAATCTTCACCGTATCCCTGACATCTCTTTCGGGATAGAAAATCTCCACAGAATCTATATGATTGATAGACTCCGATGCGAGCCAATAGGTATAATCCCCATGAATATCAAATGTGTCTGTGGTGAATTGGATACCGTTGGGCAAAACAAAAAGCTCCCAACGAATCGGGATATGTTTGACCTCGTTGATTATGGCCTCACAAGTAAGCCGACACATCGGCTGCCCGTCGAATTCCACGAGCGCCACATCACTGAAATAAGAACCTTCACTCCCTGAATCAAGAGTGTCGGAACCATCCTTCAGATTGACAACAACACGATTGAATTCAGTGTTAGTGAACGAAAAGGGCAATCCTGCAGCTTTCAATCTCTCATTGTTTTCTTCAATCGATGCCCCACATTTATAAACAGACGCCTGTTTTATCACCTTCATTGGCTTGAATGCCAAAGCTTTCCAGAGGTAATCATCAAAATAATGGTACCTTTTCGACTCCTTTGAGCAGGCACAGTGGTTTTTCACAGGAAGCTCCGGATATATTTCATGGTAAAGCTGAAGACGGGTTTCCAAGGTCATCCCCTCCAGCGGATCCTTGTCGCCCGTGAGCCGCATTCCCATCACCATAGCAGGGTCGTGCAACGGCGGTCGCCAGCCGTCGTAGATGCAGATGCGGGTGTGGTAACGGAAATGCATCCCCAAAATACGCTCGGTCATCGGGTTCTTGGTGTCGTATTCCCCGTTTCTGACTTTCTTGGCCGCAGAAGAGAAAAGGATTGCCGAGACGATGGCGAAGACCACGCACACTGTGATTCCGGCAAAATACCACGGCTTTGACTGTTTCCGGACAGGATGCTTCACATTCCGCCATACCAGTAAGAAAATGAACAAAATGGATACGGGGAAAAATAAAACCCACCCTTCGGAGAAAATCACCCAATAGAAGAACGCCCCCGTGCTGATGCCGCAAAGAAACGCATTGAGCCGCCACAGAGGAGTCAGTTCCAGCCACGTGAAGGTGACCATATTGACAAAACAGACAATCTGCACCGCCATCGCCCACGGCACAAAGACGCAAAAACCACCGTTGTAGGTGGTATTGAGCCATATTGAGATGGCGATGAGGATGAGGTTCAGCACAGGGATGATGTAATGCCAATTCTTGTCACTGTGCTTGTGAAGAGACTGCCAAATCTTTTTCATTAGGGACAACAATAAAACCGCATGGTAACGAAGTTGTCTCGAATATTATTGTGTGTTTCGATAATGATGATGATTGCCCGCAGACCTAACGGCCTGCGCGATGGCCGTCGTCGTTGCCCTTCGCCCAGGGTGTCGCTATGCTCTAACCCTGGGCTACCGAGCCCTTCAGGCCTAACGGCCTGACCCGCATCCGAAACGTCCAGCCCTATATCGAAATAGTGTTCTTGATTGTACCATGTTCCTACCTAGCTTTAGCCCCTGTTGAGGCTTTTGTAGAGACAGAAGTCCTATAGCTCTATCGAATTTTGTTTTTTACCACCGCAGTCCGTTAGGACTGCAGGGCTCGGTAGGAGACGACGCTTCCAGCGTCGGAAAATAGCGACGCTGGAAGCGTCGCCCCCTCACGCATCTAATAGATTACGCAAACGACACAATTATCTTTCTCCCAACAACGGCAAGTGATCCTCTTTCAAAAGATTCATTCGTGTTGTGAGCATTTCGGCATATTCTTTGGTTGCGGGCGCATTGATGGGATAGCAATCGGAAATATCTTCGCCATTGTTCACTTTTGAAGCCCACTCTTCCATCAGTCTGATATACAAATCCATTGCACTACGGGGAGACGGGGCACTCAAAATGTCAATATATGCCGGAGGGAGGTCACCAACGATTATCCAAACATGACTGTCTGCCCCTTTCGCAACATCAGGAACGATTTCAAAATAAAAAAGCCCAATTATACATCCACAAGAATATACCAACCACCCCTTATTGATAGACAAACACCAAGGAAAGGACAACAGATAACTATAGGCTTCCTTTGCCAACTCTTTTACTTCTTCAACGTATTCTATTTGCACGAAATTGCTGTCCAGCTCATCCAGATTCACCCATTTTTTGGTATCAACTTCCATATATCAATAGTATAACAAACTGTGTACCGCATCGCGAACGAAAATAATTGCATGACCATTCTTATCACGAACCACCTCGTATGCAAAATGGAAATCCTCACAAGTGTATTCCTGCCAGTTGTTCTCAATCCACTTTCGTTTTAATCTTGCTTTTGGATATATGAAATAATAATCGCTCAAAGAATCAAGGGCTTCTATTAGCCTTTTCTTCTTGGCCATAACAGTTTCCTCAGACAATGTGATATGCCTACTCATGGCGGCAGAGTAGAAAC
>Ga0310690_10002691_pt1 | contig 28347 bp, 32 predicted proteins | sample AusTroGonzalo_MG_2_FD_207661 | JGI IMG/M metagenome (GOLD analysis project Ga0310690, IMG submission 207661) | Bovine rumen microbial communities from tropical cattle in Woodstock, Queensland, Australia - Gonzalo_04 (v2) (version 2) | ecosystem: Host-associated > Mammals > Digestive system >...
AAGTACTCCGACAGCCGGAACTACGCCATGCAGCTGGCCCAGATGGAGCAGAACGCGGCGCAGCAGAGCAAACAGTACGCCCAGAACCTCGCCCAGACCATGCTGAAGCAGGGCCTCAGGCCCAGCAACGCGATCCTCTCCGCAGCCGGGCTCGACAATTACGACGCCTGGCAGCTGTACCAGTTCTCTAAACAGAACGGCCTGGGATTAAAGTAAGAAATCCGGGGCCTTGCACAAAAGGAGGCGATAAGGTGGCAAGCGGCGTGATCGTCGGATCCACCAACATATCCGGGCTGGGAGCGCGGCTCAAATGGAGATCGACTCCGGACCGGACCAATAATACCAGTACGCTCACCCTGATACTGGAGCTGAACAACAACAGCGGCCAGACGTGGCAGATGTCCGGATCGTGGGATTTCTCCGTGGACGGGGGACAGCCATACACGCGCAGCGATACGGTGACGCTCCCCAGCGGATCCGGCTGGGTGGAGGCCGTGGGCAAGGGCGGAATCGTGGTCCAGCACGGGTCGAACGGAGCGAAGACGGTCACCCTCTCCGTATCCGGCGGCTGGCAGGGCATGACGACGGCCATATCCGGATCCGCCGCGCTCGATACCATCACGCCGGCCGTCCAGCCCTGCACCATTACGGGGATCTCCCCGGCGGAAATACATTTCGGGAGCCAGGCGACGATATCATTCACGAGGCCGTCCGGCAGCGCGTACGCGGCGCTGTGGATGTCGCTTCGGACCGCGAACGAGACAGTAAACCTGGACGGTTCCGGCTCGTCGTATACCTGGACCCTCCCGTCGGGCTGGCGCTCCGTGATGCAGGGCGATACCCGGGAGTGGGCCACGGCGGCGCTGATCACGTATGAGGACGCCGGTCACACCATCGAGGCCGGGCGCTCGGAGATGATCTGGTACGCCCTGGCGGACGCGAGCCCGCCCTCCCCCGGGACAGGGTGGCTTACGATCTACCCCACGTACCCGTCCGGGATCACTGTGCCTTCCGGCTGGGACTCGGCGATATATCCCGGGTCCGCCTCCCCCGGCGTGATGCTCTCCGGCGTATGCGGCCTGCGGGCGGTCGTGAACAGCAACGCGATCACGCTCGCGTCCGGAGATTACATAGACTGGTCAGCCTCCGCTCTGGTCGTCGGCGGGACGCGGTATCTGTTCAATACGACCGGGACCGTGGGCGTACGCGACGCGAGGAGCGGTATGATCACGGCGTCCGGCACCGTATCCGTGGCGGTATCGCTCGTCACGGCGGGCGGAGGGCGGTATACCGCGTCCGTGGATCTCGACGTGATCGCCTACACGGCCCCTTCCCTCAATTCACCGGGCGCGTTCCGGTCCAACTCGTCCGGCGACGCGCGGGACGCGGGCGGATACATCCACGCCACCTCCGGCGTGCTGCATACGGCGATCATGCGGGAGGTGGGGGGCGTTGATACCGATATCAATCCGGTATCGCTGAAGGTACGCTGGAAGCTGTCCTCGGCTGACTGGCCGTTGTCCGATACGTGGGTGGATCTCACGGCCGGGTCTGCGGGAGACGTATATCCCGTGCCGACCGGAAGCGAGAACCCGCTTTCGTCTTCCTCCACGTACGACTTCCAGATCCGCGCGAAGGACCAGCTGCGCTCCACCATATGGAACGCGCTGATCCCGTCGGAGGCGGTGTTCCTCCATGCCCTCGACGGCAATGCGGGCGTGGGGATCGGCCACAAAACCAGTCGGACCGGATACATAGACTCCGCCTGGAGCATCCATACGGACCATGATGTCGATGTGCAGGAGGACCTTACGGTCCACGGGAGCCTGATCCTTACCGGCGGGCTGCAGGGGCTGGAGATCCGGACGGGCACCATCACGCTGATCGGCGGCAGCACGCGCTCGGTGTCATGGACGACGCCGCAGACTCCGATGACCGGGCTGCCGGTGGTGCTGATCGCCCACTGTGAGGTAGACCTGAGGAGCGTCACGCCGACGTATGACGCGCTCACGGATGAGTATACGGGGTTCGAGGTCCTCTGCGGGAACGGCAGCAGTGAGACGGTTCCATATATTGCTATATACTGGGGTGGGAGCCAGTGACGGAGCTACCGAATATGGATCAAATCCGCATTGAATACGTGTCTGGAGCCGCCCCCCTGCGCGAGTTAGCCAAGAAATATGGCGTCCCTTACAACACGATTGCCCAGCGGTCTGCGAAGGATGGATGGGCTGCAGAGAGGCGGAAGCACCGGGAAAGCATACGCACCGAGGTCCTGAAACGAGCCCAGAGCGAAGCGGTTTCCGCGATGGTGCAGGCCATGCAGGGAGCACACCTGGCCATGGGGTATGTGATCCAATCTGTCCAGGACGATCCGAGTATGTTCCGGCGCTATGTCAGTATGCGGACGGAGAAGAGCGGATTTGACGCGACCACAGAGATGGTGGAGGATATATTTGGCCGGGTGGATATGGGCCAGTTCAACTCCATGATGGACGGCCTTAAAAAAGGGATGGAAATATTCCGGCTTGTGGGCCGGGTATCCACAGCTGCAGAGGAGGCCTCCCAGCAGATCCAGAAGGAGCGGCTGCAGCTGGAGCGGGATAAATTCGAGGCGGACAAGGAAAAAGATCAGGCAATGGAGATCACGGTGCATATGGACGAGATCCCGGAGGAGTACAATGTATGAGCAGGGCAGGAGGGCACCTGCACGTAAGCTGGGGACGCCCGCAGCCCAAACAGGACGAGTTTCTCCGCGCAAAATCGCGCCACGTCGGATACGGCGGAGCGCGTGGCGGTGGGAAGAGCTGGGCGGTACGATATAAAGCCAAATACCTGGCGCAAAAGCGGCCCGGGATTAAGCAGCTCATCGTCCGACGGACTTATCAGGAGCTGTCTCAAAACCACACAAATATTCTGCGTCAAGAACTGCGCGGGATTGCCAGGTACAACGACAAGGACAAGGCGCTTCGGTTTTCCAACGGGAGCGCGATCCAGTTCATGTATTGCGCAAAAGATGGAGATTTGGAGCATCTGCAGGGCCAGGAGTTCGATATCATCTACTTCGACGAGGCCACGCAACTGAGCGAGTATCAGATGAAGACGATCTCTGCCTGCCTGCGCGGCGTGAACGACTTCCCGAAGCGGATCTACTACACCTGCAACCCGGGCGGGCAGGGGCATCAGTATATCAAGCGGATATTCATCGATAAAAACTACCTTGACGGAGAACGCCCGGATGACTACACGTTTATTCAGGCCGGATTGGATGATAACATAGCTCTGATGGAGTCGGATCCGGAATATCGAAAAATGCTCGAGGCGCTCCCCTTCCGGCTGCGGGAGGCGTGGCTGTACGGCAAATGGGACGTATTCGCCGGACAGGTGTTCGACGACTTCGTGGATGATCCGGAGCACTATGCCGACCACCTGCATACCCACGTGATCGAGCCCTTCGATATCCCCGCGGGCTGGGCGGTGTACCGCTCGTACGACTGGGGCTACGACAAGCCCTTCTCCTGCGGCTGGTGGGCGGTGGACTACGAGGGCGTGATCTACCGGATCGCCGAGCTGTACGGCTGCACCGGCGAGCCCAACGAGGGCGTACACTGGCCGGTGGACAAGCAGTTCGAGGAGATAAAGCGGATCGAGCGGGAGCATCCGTACCTCCGGGGCCGGAGCATCCAGGGCGTGGCGGACCCGGCGATCTGGAAGAAGGGCATGGACGGCGTGGCCATCGAGGAAGTGGCGGCCCGGCACGGGGTGTACTTCTCACCGGGCGACAATGCCAGGATCCCCGGGTGGATGCAGTGCCATTACCGGCTGCAGTTCGACGAGAACGGGCGGCCGGGGATGTACGTGTTCACGACCTGCAAGCACTTCCGGCGGACGGTGCCGCTCCTCCAGTACTCCGAGCGGGTGACCGAGGACGTGGACAGCGACGGCGAGGACCATATCGCCGACGAGTGGCGGTACTTCTGCATGAGCAGGCCGGTAACGCCGAAGGAAATCAAGCAGGTGCGGATCCCGGACGCGGACCCGCTGGATATGCTGAAGGACATGAGGGAACGACGGACGAACCAGGCGCGGATCCTGGTACTCGGATAGGAGGAGAGAACGTATGGACAACAGGGCTATTCAGATTGTACTCGGTTACATCGCGTCGCATCTCGACAAGTCGGATCCAGAACCAGATTTCGACGTATACATCGTGTGGAAATGCAAGGCATTGCAGAATTGGAAGTACCTCATTTCGTCCTCGTTGTATGATGGCATGTATTACGAACTGACATACAACGGCGACAAAAAAGAATGGTATCTCGACGCCTACAAGAAGTTCGAGAATCAGCGCATTGCGGAGGACGAATAAATGGACAGAGGATATATGGACGAGGAGCGGATGCGGCGTCTTCTGGCGGGCATCCCGCAAGCTCCGCAGGGTCAGGCTCCCGCTCTGGCGGGCGGTATGGGCAATCCTGAGGGCGTGACGGAGAGGCCGGTAAATGAGGCGCTCAGCCCCTCTCAGGGCGCACCTGCATCGGGACCGGTCATGCGGCCGGCGATGACTCCGGAGCGGATCCGGGAGGCCACGCAGAAGCTGCTGAAGTACAAGGCGGGCAAGGCGAACCTGGAGAAGCGCGTGCAGGGCTGCGAGCAGTGGTGGCGGCTCCATAACTGGGACGAGATCCGGCAGGGCAATCCCTGGGAGACGAAAGCGCACAGCGCGTGGCTGTTCAATACCATCATCACGAAGCACGCGGACGCCATGGACAGCTACCCGGAGGCGAACATACTGCCCCGTGAGGAGCAGGACGAGCAGGAGGCCCGGACGCTGAAGGACATAATCCCGGTGGTGCTGAAGCAGAACGACTTCAAGGACACCTACAGCGACGTGATGTTCCAGAAGTTCAAGGCCGGCACCGGGGTGTACGGCGTGTTCTGGGACGGCACCAAGCACGGCGGGCTGGGCGACATCGCGATCACGAATGTGAGCCTGCTGAATATCTTCTGGGAGCCGGGCGTGAAGGACATCCAGAAGAGCGAGGACCTGTTCGTGGTGGAAGTGGTGAACGACAGCCAGCTGAAGCAGCGCTACCCCCAGATGGCGAACTTCAAGGGCGTAAAGCCCCTGTCGGTCACGGAGTTCATCACGGAGGACAACATCGATACCAGCGAGAAGAGCATCGTGGTGGACTGGTACTACCATACCGGCGGGGGCGCTGACGGCAGGCCGCTCCTGCAGCTGTGCAAGTTCTGCGGGGACGTGGTGCTGTATTCGAGCGAGGACGATCCCAACATCGGGCCGGTGGGGCTGTACGCCCACGGGATGTACCCCTTCGTGTTCGACGCCATGTTCCCCATGGAGGGCAGCCCCGCGGGCTTCGGGTACATCGACGTGTGCAAGAACGCCCAGGAGTACATAGACCTCCTCGGGAACGCCATGCTGCGCAACGCCGTGATGGGCGCGACGCCCAGGTTCTTCGTGCGGGACAACTCCAATATCAACCAGGAGGAGTTCTTCGACTGGCGCAGGCCCACGGTGCTGGTGCCCGGCACCCTGAGCGAGGACGCGCTGCGGCAGATCCAGATGAACCCCATGGACGGCATGTACCTCAACATGCTGAACCACAAGATCGAGGAGATGAAGGAGTGCGCCGGCAACCGGGACGTGAACAACGGCGGCACGACCCACGGGGTGACGGCGGCCAGCGCCATCGCGGCCATGCAGGAGCAGAGCGGGAAGCTCTCAAAGGACGCCGCCCGGGGCAGCTACCGGTCCTTCGAGAAGGTAGTGCGCATGGTGATCGAGCTGATCCGGCAGTTCTACGATACGCCCCGTCAGTTCCGGATCACCGGCGAGATGGGCCAGACGCAGTACGTGGACTACAGCAACACGGGTCTCAGGGGCCAGCCCATGGACCCGGTGTTCGGCATCGGGGGCGGGCTGCGGGAGCCTGAGTTCGACCTGGAGATCTCCGCCCAGAACGCCACGGAGTATACCAAGGTGACCCAGAACGAGCTGGCGCTGAGCTTCTACAATTACGGGTTCTTCAATCCCCAGATGAGCGACCAGGCGCTGGCGACCCTGGATATGATGGACTTCGACGGGAAGTACGACGTGATGCAGAAGATCGCCATGAACGGGACGCTGCAGCAGGAGCTGATCAAATGGCAGCAGATGGCGCTGGAGCTGGCGCAGCGCGTGGATCCCGCCATGGCGGACGGACTGGCGCAGGCGATCATGGGCGGAGGGGCGGACCCGAATCCCGTGGCGGCCGGGCAGGGCGGCGGAGCCAGTGGGATCGACCTGGACCTGAGCGACGAGACCGGTGTGCGGAAGAAGGAATTCGGAGGCGTTACGCGGGCGCGTGAGCAGGCCCAGAACGCGTCGAGGGTGGAAGCATGATCAAAATAAAGTTCGGGGAATACATGGTGGACGTGCGGGGCCACGCGGGCGATGCGCCGGCGGGCGAGCTGATCTGCGCGGCCATCTCCACCATCATCATGGCCCTCAGACTGGGGCTGGCGGAGCTGGGCGTGGATACGGGCGAGTGGGACATCATGCCCGGCAATGGGCACGTGGAGGCGAATGAAGTGCCTCCGGAGGGCCGGGGCATGTTCATCATGGCGGAGACCGCGCTCAGGCACCTGCAGGAGACGTATCCGGATGTGCTGAAGATCCGAAGCAGAGGATAGCGAAGGGCAAAGAGATCCCCCGGGCGGTGGCCCGGGGGGTTTGCTTTACTCCAGCCAGTTTTTCTTGAGGTTCTTGAGCTTGGTCTGGATCTCTTTCTGCGAGTATCCCAGCGCCTGCCAGGCCTTGACCATCTTCTGCTCGATCGCGCTCCTGGAGCCGGGATTGGCTTTATACAGCGGCTTGTAGTGGGTGGTGAGCTGGGAGCTGATGTTCTTCGCTTCCTTGCCGTGCGAGGTGTACTTCCGTACGATAGAGGACAGGTCGCGCCCGCGGTCCATGGCATCCACCAGCTCGTTGATGTAGCTGTAGGAATCGTCCGGATTGGCGGCCTTGAAATCCCACTCCTCCAGGGTCCAGTACGCCGCGTTGGCATCCTTGGAGATCCCGTAGGTGACCAGCTTCTTCTCCGCCTCCGCCCGGGTGTAGGCCGCGTCCGCGTACTGGGATTTGATGTAGCTGCGCACGGCGCTGTTGATCTGCTTCTCCGTGGACGCCGGGAAGGATCGTGCCGCCTCGGATTTGATGCTCTGGTTGTTGTCGATCAGCGGATACAGGCTCTGGTAGTAGTTGTACTCGTCCATGTCCACGTCCGGGTTGTCGGCCTTATAATCCGCCTTGTCGAAGTTCTTGTCAATTTCCAGAGCGTCATATCCGCCGTACGTGGCCAGTAGCCGCTCTCCGGTGGCACGGTCGATCATGCCGCCGTTGTACAGCCAGTTTACTGCCTCTTTGATCTTTCCGGGCATGTCCTTTTCCTTGATCCCGTAGTCAGCCATGAGGACATTCTGCGCGTCCTGCACGCCCTTCGCGTCGTTGGCCAGGAGAGCAGTCCGGAGCGGGGTGTACTGGGAGTAGCTGTCAGTGTTCTCGTCTTCATATGCCCAAGAGAGAAGCAGGTGAGCGGCGGATTTGTTCCCGGTGCCCTCGGTGCCGCACCATTTGTCCAGGATCGCCGCGGCAGTCTTGTCATCGACGGCGCCGCCGAGGTAGTCCTTTTTCAGCCGTTTTTTGATCTCGCCGGCAACGGCATCGCCCTCGATGGGCTTGCCGGTCTTTTCGTCGGTGCTGTCCCATGCGCCGTGGGCCTTCAGCCGCGCTTCGAGCCGGGCGATCTCCGCGTCGTCCCCGGCGAGGATCGCATCGTAGAGCATACCGTAACCCTCGGACTTGGCGGGGTCGCGGATCTGGATCTTGAGGTTCGGGTTATCCTCGCCCACGGTGGAATTCCAGATGCCTTTGGCGTCCCTAGCCACGTTGTAGGCGGGGGAGCCGGTCATATAGGAGAGGGCACGCATTGCGGTGTTGATGGTGTTGGCCACGCTGGGCTGATCACCCCGGTCCTTCGGATCGGCGGTAGCCCATTTGGCCCACTTGACCGCGTCATCGTATACCTTTTTGAGGTACTCCAGGCCAACGGTGTCCATGGCGGAGGATTCGCCCTTGAACCCGTTTATGATCTGCTGGGCCAGCGGGATCCATCCGAGCGGGTTGAGACCGTCCACCAGCGTGCTGTCGGACAGGCGCTCCAAGACCGTGTCCCCCTCTCCAAGCCACGCGGCAAGGAATTTCTGGGCCCAGGTGGTATAGTCATCGTCGTCCCTGGTGGCCTTCATAATGGCACTGATGAGGGACTCGCCGAGTCCGTTGATGGCGTAGGCGAGGAATGCGCGGGCGAAGAGCCCGACGGCCTTCCCGGAGACCTTCCGGCCAGATCTGACGTCCATCCGCATCTTATTGACCGCGTCGGCGAAAGTATTGTAGGTGAGGATCGGCTCGGCCATGAAGGCGGTGCGGAGTTTGTCGAATGTGGATTTGCTCCGCATGACGTCGGAGCGGTTCATCACGCCGTCCACGACCTGGGTGCGGTAGACGGCGTCCTCGAAGAGCTCCGTGACTGCTTTCCAGTACTCGTCGGAGCCCTTTGTGAGGTCCTGACGTGTACGGTTGATGCGCTGTTTGGCCACTGCCCACATACGGAGGAGCGTGAGCGTGTCGGCGGTCTCAGCTCCCCAGCCGGCGATGTCGCTTACTTTGTCGCGGAAGGCGCCAAACCGGCCGCGCTCATTGCCCGCGATCCGCTGCTCCAGCGGGCGTCCGGTGTCCATGTCGTAGTAGTTCATGCTCTTCCAGCGGGCAATGCCCGAGTGCTCCAGCATCTCCTCCCGGTGCTTGCGGTAGCCGAAGATCTCACGCTCCCGGATCATGCGGGTGGGCATTGTGTAGAGCTCCGGCATGACGATACCGGCGCGGGCGATGGACAGGCCCTGCTTGAGGACCACGGACAGGTTGCCGGCCACGGACGCGACCTTGGCATTTTTGATCAGGTCCGCGGCGGATCCCATGCGCTCCTGGCTGCGGGTGGCGCTGGAGAGGTCGGAGAGGAAGTTTTTCAGATACTCCTCCGCCAGCCCGCCGTACGCGTTCCGGAGGCCCTCACGGGTGATGACTCCTGTCTCTTTGTCGCGGTAGTTGAGGATGCGGATCGTGTCCAGCACCGGCAGGGCCATGGTGCTGTACTTCGCCATATCGCTGGCATGGTTGGCAAATATGGTGAAGAAATCGTCGATCAGGAGGCTGTTGGAAGCCTTGGGATCCAGACTCTTGGTGAAGCTCATATTGAGCATCTTATAGAGGTCGGTGCCCCTGGCCCCGGTCTCGCTCATCATGCCGCGCTCGGTGTCGCTGGTGAGGATCGGGAAATAGTTGTCCTCGCCGAAGGCGCGGTAGCCGAATCGGGCCATGCTCACCTCATTGCCCCAGTCGCCCATGGTCTTCATGGCGGGCGTTACGGCGTCGCACACGGCCTTCTGCTCCGGGGTGAGGGTGCTCACGATCTCCCTGATGTCGTCCCGGGTGAGCTGTGCGGCCTTGACCTGGTCCACGATCTTCTTATTACCGCGGCTGATTGTGGCCGCCTTGACGCCGCCTCCGTTGTCCACATGCCGCATGGCGGCGGGCCGCTTGTCATACATGTACAGCGTCATGATCTGGGCCTCTGTGAGGCTGATGGAGGCCGTGGTCCCGTTGTCGTGTGTGAATGAGAAATCGTGCACGGTATCGCGCCATTTGGCCGTCTGGCTGGGTTTCCACGTCTCCTCCGCGAAGGCTTCGATCTGGGCCATGCGCTGTGCGAACTTGGCGTAGCCCCGGCGCAGGGAATTGAAGGCGTCGGTGCCGGCCTTGCCCAGGCGGTCGAAGAAGTAGACCGGGGTGATGAGGTTCATCTTCAGGTGCCGACGGACGATGCCAGCATCCGCACGCTTGCCGGCCTTTTTCATCGCCATCATCTCACCGTACATGGCGTCGGCCGCGTCGGAGATGTGCTCATACTGGGCGGACTCAAAGGAGCGGTTGATGTCGTTGATGGCCTGCCGGAGGGCGCGGAGGACGGTGTCCAGGCGCTTGAGGCTCTCATTGTCCATGTAGACGATGGGATCCGCGTCCCGGTACTGGGCTTCCAGCCCGGCCAGCCCGCGGGCCAGATCGTCTATGTAGGATATCAGGTCCTGGGGCAGGTAGAGGTTGCCGGCGTATTCCGCACTGGCCATGGACTCGGACTGCTGCATGGCCGCCCGGACGTTCTGGAGCAGCTGGCTGAGTTTGAAGTCGCGCTGGGTCTCGCCCTTGCCCTGGTTCTGTCGCTTGGAGTACATGTTCAGGCTGTCCAGGAACGCGGCCAGCGGGGCCTGCAGCGGCTCAACGACGTGCTTCTTCACGCTCTTTTCCGTGAGCATCTGCATGAGCTTGCCGGCGTTGTCGTTGATGCGGTCGAGGTACCTGCGGCGGTCGGCGGCGTCGGTGCGGGACTTGCGGTAATCGGTGAAGCGCTGGCGCTGCTCCATGATCATTCTCTCCAGGCGGTTCCCTGCGGAGCCCAGAGCCTTTTCCGCGGCCCTCTCAGCCCGCACGCGCTCCTCGCCCGCGTACGACGAGAAACGGCTGTCCAGCTCCAGCTTGTCCAGCTCCGCCTCGGCCTTATCGATCCTGCCCTGGTACACGGCGGCCCGGTTCCTGGCTTCCGTGACGGCGTTCTGCCGGGCGATGCGCTGGGCCTCGGTCTCGCCCTCAACGGGCTTGGACTGCTTCGTGATGATCGTTTTCTGGTTCGTGAGGCCCTTCTTGGCTTCCGCCAGATCCGCGTACACGGACCGGTACTTTTTGACGTACTCGGTATCGGCTGCGGTGTTGGCGACCTGCCCCTCATAGGTGGCCAGCTGCTTCCTCGCGTTGGCCAGGGATTCTTCACGCTTGGTCCTCTGGGCATCGGTCTCGCCCTTCACGGGCTCCGACTTTTCCTCGATCACGCCCTGGTAGTACTTTATGCTCCTTTCGGCGTGGGCCTTGCGCTGCTCCATGTCTATCAGCGACTCGCCCAGCACCTCGCGGTCGGTGAGCTGCATGTTGTCGCGGGTGGAGTAGCGGATGTCCGGGTTCTCCGGGTTGAAGCGTTCGGAGAGCGGGATCGGCTTGCCCTTGTCGTCGTACGTGACGGGGTCGGCGGATTTGACCTGTTCCGGTCTGAACGCGATATACTCCTCACCGTCGGCATCCACGCCGTCGTATCCCATGCTCGCCAGTTCTTCACGCGCTTTTATGCCCGCTTCGTTCTGCGACCTGTACTGGTTGAACACTTTATAAGCCTGACTGGACGTGGCGGGGTTTTCTATGTCCAGGTAGAATGCGCGGACGTTGGAACCATACCCCTGCGCGTCATCCTTGTACGGGCTGAAGAACAGGCCCTGGATATCCATGGTGGATCTGCCCTTGGATACGTCGAACACATTGAAACGCTCGTCCGAACCATGGTACACTTTTAGGAGTTTCCCGCCATCGCTCCGGATCTTGCTCCCGGCAAGCGCCCTTTCCGCCGCCTCGTCCACCATCCTCTGGGCGGTCTCCATGTCACCCTTCTGCACGGCGGCCATGTAGTCGGCGTCCAGCTCCTGCATGGCGGAACGGGAGGAATTGCGGACCATGTCATTCACGCTCGACGTGTCCTCGAACAGGGACGCGGTCTTCGTTTCGTCCGCGAGCACCTGCTGATAGTCTTCCAGTGTGCCCTTTTCCGCGTCGGTGAGCACGTGGTACATCTTGCCGTACGCCTTGTCGGTCTCGTCCATTCTGGCCCAGAACAGGTCCTCAGGGGATCCCTCCTTCGCGTCCTTGCGGGACGGCATCCAGCCTACGGGCCGCCCTTTACCAAGGTACAGGTCCGTAAACATATCGACGATGCGCAGCGGGTCCTCGGTCGAGCTCGCATATCCTCCGTGTGCGGCCTCCTCGCGCATACGCTGCATGGCGTAGTCCAGAGGGCTCATTTTGAGGTTCTCGTCGTACTGGTCAAAGTTCCACTTGATCGGTTCCTGCGCTTCGTTGGTCGCGGCCGTCTCCTTGAGCAGTTTGACGTAGTTCTCATGCTGCGTGACCTCGACCAGATTGCCGTTTTTATCGGAGACCATGAGGCCGGCGAATCTCGGCTTGACTCCGTACTTCTCACACAGTTCCAGGTAGGTCTTGGCGTCATTGTTGTGGCCCGGGATGTAATGGCCGTTGATGTGGCGGCCCTTGGGCAGGAAATGCGGCTTGACCCTGTGCCCGTTCTTGTCCAGTATGATCGGGATATCGAAATGATCGTTGAACAGGGCCGTGATCTTGTCGCCGGTCAGTTTCTCGCCGGTCTCCGGATCCGTGCAGTCCACGCCGTCCTTCTCCAGCCGCTCACGCATCTCGGTGGTAGTGAGATAAGACTCGGACTGGGTGGGAGTGTAGTTGAACCACGCCCGAAGATCGTACCAGACCTCTTTCGGTAGGCTGGACGCGTGGAACGGGATGATCATATCGATCCAGTCCTCGTTGAGCGCGTAGGAAAGCTGGGCGTTGTCGGTCACCATGGCCATTACGCCCACGTTTTTCCTGTATGCCTTCTGCAGGTTCTGGGCGTCCTCGAACGCCATACCCTCCTGGGTGTTCTCGTAGATCTTGCCGTTCCGGGTCTCCATGGCAATGGACATGTTAATCCGGTCACCACACCGCCCGAAGATTTTGACAAAGTCCACGTTTTTCGTGTAGGTATGCCCGGTCCATTCGCCGGCCGCCAGATCCGCGTAGAACTGGAAGTAGTCCAGCACGTAATCCAGACGGAAGTCGTTGGAGGAGTGCTTCCGGAACCCGCCCATGGCCATTATGAACTCTTTGTCTTCGGCTGTGACGTTCGGGACCATCTGCCCTTTGTTGTTTTTATGCTCCCGGATCAGGTTGCCCGCATAGGGCTGATAGGCATCGCTCTTCCGGGCGCTGCTGGCGCTGCTGGCGTAACTGGACGCCTGCCGGTGCAGCATCAGCGCCGCCGAGTTGACGTGCATATCGGACGGATCGGCTACGCTTGTGAAATTGTGCGCATTTCCCGCCAGGATGTCATACTGCCATTCGTTGACCATGTCGGTGATTTCCGCGCGTGCCTCTTTACCCTCTACGCCGAACCGTGCGCTGACCAGCCTGACAAGTTTGGACGTGGCCGTAAGATTTTTCTGCTCTTCCTCGATCCATTCGCCTCTGTCGTTCCGTTTGAGTTCGGGAGCCTCGAATACGATGTCGCCGGCGGCCTTCGCCTCGTCCAGATACAGCATGACGGAGTTCCGGGCGACCTGCCACTCGCTCCATACCTCCTGGGCGCTGGGGTTGTACGCCTTCCCGCGGGTTTTGTTGACCTCGTCGCGCCACTTGGTAAAGACCTTCCGGGCCGCAGTGGTTACGGAATCGCTTGCGGCCAGCTTCTCGAGTTTCGCGAGCTTTTCCTCACGGGCCTTTATTTCCTTTTCGTCAGTGGGCAGGTCCGTCTCCTTTTTCATCCGTGCAAGTTCGTCCTTGGCGTTTTCGATCTTGACGAACTTGTCGTTATCGTAGGAGTACATCGAAGAAAGCGCTTCCGCGTCGGTGGCAGCGGAGTATACGCCCTGGCGGGCCTTGAAGAAGTTCAGGTAATACGACGCCCGCAGGATGCGCTTGTTCTCGACGTAGCAGTAGGTGCAGGGGATCTCCTGCCCCATGCGCTTCATGAGGTACATCAGGTTGATGGCCTCGTTTGAGGTCAGCGGCCGGCCTGCGATCTTCTGCAGGCGATCCCGGAAGGCGACATACTGGAAACACCGGGGACAGGTGGCATCCATGTCGAATGTAAATCTGTATTCGTCGTTGCTCCGGATCGGCCCCATGACAGTATCGTTGTACTTTCCGGTCGGTACGTACATCCTGACGGCGTCGTCCGCCATCATGCGGTCTGTGTACCGGCTGAGCGTCTCTGCAACATGGCCGTCGCCCTTGATCGCCTCATACGCCTTGATCCAGGTCGGAATGGTGCGCACGGAGTAGCGCCAGTCGTACGGCTCCGGCGGTTTCCTGTACCCCTCCTTCTCGATCAGTTCGGCCAGATCGGACGCGAGCACCATGCCGTCAGTGGCCACCAGCCCCAGATCGGCAAGCCGATCCTGGGTGGCGGCGTCTACGCGGTCATCGGTATCGGCAAAGTCACGGGCGGCCTGCTGTGCGCTCTCGCGTGTGGAGTACCGGTCCCATTCCGCCGAAGGTTCAGGCTCGTCATATTCCGTTGTCTCTTCTTCTGCGGTTGCTGCCGCAGCGGGAGCCTGCTCTGCCTTTGCGGCAGGCGCTTCCGCTGCCGCGGCAGGAACGGCGCTCCCGGATTCCAGCGCACCTTCCAGTGCCTTGTCCCAGACACCGGCGTACTCCTTGATGGCGTCTTCCATGGCCACAGAGGTCAGCGACAGATGACGGGAGCCTTTGAACATGCCCCGGATCTTATCACCCAGCTTGTGCAGGTAGTCCCGGATCTGCTGCGCCAGGCCGGGGTTCTTCTCGGCCACGGTTTTGGCAAACTCACTGTCCTTCAACACCATCTCCGACGCCTGCGCGACGGCTTCCTCCATGGCCTCGGCGGTGGTCATTTCCTTGCCGGTGTTCTTTTTGGCGTTCGCCTTGGCTTGTTCCACATAGTGGTTGAGGTTGTCGCCCTTCGCGGCCAGCGCGTTGGCTACCAGTTTCTGCAGCTGCCGGTAGCCCTCCGGGTTGCGGGTTGCGATCACGTGGGTCAGTTCATGGCCGGCGACCTGCAGGAGCGCGGATCTGGCGGCCTCGTCAGCCGTACTGTACTTGCCGGCGTTCAGGTCGATGGAGATCGTATCCGCTTCCGCGTTCGTGGTGCCGGCTGCGAATGAGTAGACCCCGTTCTCACCGGCTTCCGACAGGAAGAAATGGATCTTCAGGCCGCTGCCGTTGAACAACTTGGAGAGGATCTCCACGGTGTCCTTGAGGTGGGAGCCTTCCGGCTGGCCTGCCAGATAATCCCTGGCGGCGTCGGAAAACGTGATCGCGTCATTGCCGGCGGTGAGCGCCTTCAGGTTCTCCAGGTTCTTCACCCTGGCAGCCACGTCCGCCTCTCCGGCCTGGGCCGCGGATGTGTAGATCGCCTGCGCCATGGACCTGTCGATGTCCGCGGCGAACCGATTGCTCGCGATCAGTTTGGAAAGCTCGCCGCCGGTGAATCCGTGGGAGGCGATGGCGGTTATGCCCTCCCGGTAATCGTTCAGGCTCCACGCCGGATTGTACGATGCGTACACCACGCCGGGCGCGACTCCGTAATCGGAGCTGATCTCCATCGCCAGATCGTACAGGCGCTTGGCCTGGGGCATGCTCTCCCAGTCCACATCAGCAGCCTTCACGGTGCTGTCGTCGGAGGCGATGATATCCCCGTTTGCGGCGATCCCTTTGATGGTCTTGCCTTCGCCAAGGTCGCCGGCTTTCGCTTTAGCCCTTGCCTCTACCGTGGTCTCCGGGGCTTCGGCATCCTCACCCGTGAGCTTCTTGACGTTCTTTGCGAGCTTGTCCCCGCTCTTTTTGTGCTCGGCCTTGAGCTTATCCAGGCGGGCTTGCTCCTCGGCAAGCTCCTTCTGGAGATCGGCCTTGTCCTCATCGAACCGGGCGTTCTGGATCTGCTGCTGGAGCTGCTCGATCTTCTGGCTGGACGCGGTGATCCGGTTGTTGAGCTCGATCTGCCGCTGCGTCTGGGCCTCAAGCCGGGCAGCCCTGGCGATATCCCTTCCGCCTCCGACGGTGTAGTCCGCCACGGCGTTTGGGCCAGTGGAGAGCCAGGCAGACGCGGCTTGCTCCAGGGCACCCTTCAGCTGCTCCTTGTTCTGGGCCTGCGTGGCTTCCTGCCATGTCATGCCCTGTTCTTCCACCAGGGCCAGGATCGCCTGCGAGCGCTCGCTGTGCGGATCGTTCTTGGCCATGGTGTATATGTCACTCATCAGGGCACCCATGAGTTCCTCGGTGGCCTCCGCGCCGCCTGTCTTGGCCCAATAGGACAAAAGGCTCCGCCCATCCAGGCCTTTGGTGGCTGCCTCACCGCCGATCTTTTCCGTCATGTATTCGATTACAGCGTCAACCACGGCGGCCTCTATGGCCTGCTCCGGATCCATGCCCCGCTGGATATTTGCGAACATGGTCTGCGATCCGACCTCGGACCCCATGATGATCAGCGAGACTTCCTGCCACATCGGGTTCCCGGTGGCCAGGGAGGGAAGGTCTCTCATCAGGTTATCGACGCCGCTGGTGACGGCCCCGTATACCACATCCGCTACCTCGGCGGAGCTATACCCGATCTTGTTTCCGATGTTCTTATCGTACCACTTGGATACGGGGGTGGAGTTCAGCCACTCGTTGAATTTCTCCTGGACGATTGGCTCCCGGGCGGAGATCCGCTGATTCGGGGCGAACAGAGTGGAGTAGATGGCATTGCTGCCCATGTTATTGACGGTCGCCGCCTGGAACGGGGCGAGGAATGCTGTGGCCATCTGATCGCCTCGGTTGGCGAACCAGCTCATCACGGGCTGCTCGTTTGCCAGGCGCTGGTATACATCCTCCCGATTTTCAGTGTAGATGAGGTCGGTTTTATTCCTGAGCTTTCGAGCATAATCATACGCCTGGTCGTACATGCCGGTATTGAGCAGATACGCCAGGACCTGTACCTCCTGCTCGGTGGCGTTGCTCAGCCGCTTATCGCCGGCCTGGATCTGTTCGAGGTACTGGAACGCCTCCACCGCTTTCGGATCCATGTCGGGGCTGAGATTGTAGGTATTGTAATACCGCATGTAGGCGTCCGGATCGTATCTGTTTTTCTGGGCGAAGTCCGGCTGCTCGGAGACGAGCATCGTCATCTGCTGCGGGGCCTCATATGCACGGGCCGGGACCAGCTGCGCATCGATCCTGGCAGCCTGCGCCCGGAGTATGTTGTACCGGCTCATCAGCTGGTCGAACTCTTCCTGGCTATAGGGCGTGAGGCCCTGCTCAGACTGCAGCCGGAAGGTCTCCGCGAGCTCTTCGTCCCTCATCGTCGAGGGGTCCGTGGACAGCTCTGCGGCCTTCACGCCGCCGCCGGTGAGGATGTTCCCGGTCGGGGTAAACTCAGCGTGGCGGAATACGCCGAGCCCGCCGGTTCGCTCGTTGATGGAGATCATCTGCTCCATCTGCTTACGGAGATTATCAGCCTCTTCCTGCAGCTGCTTCTGCTTCTCTTCCAGGCCCTTGACAGAGACGTTGGCGAGGGAATCAGTGTAGTGCTGCATCGCCTCCGTCTTGCCGGATCCCTCGGGCATCTTGCCGATCTGGGCACGGATATTATCCAGGTAATCGCGATAGGAGTGATAGTCCATATCCTTCACGGCCTGCGTGCGCTGCTGGAGCCGGTTGTATAGATCGGACCAGTAGGCCTGGCTGTTGGGGCGGTACCTGGAGTTCTGCAGGATGTTTTTGTACTGGTTCACGTCCATGCCGGGCAGATAGTCCGGGAGCGTGTAATCGGCAGTAGCACGGTCCGAGAACGCCTTGAGGGTATCCTTGGAGTACTGTGCGGGATTATTTTTGTATGCGGACGAGGAGGCCGGCTGCGTAGTCGTAGGGACCTGCAGAGTGGGCTGCTTGGCCGTCTGCGTCTGCCCCTGGAACCGCTGCTGCGACTGCTTCAGCTGGTCCTCCTCCTGCTTTTTCTTCTGCTGCTGGGCGGCCTGCTGCGTAAACGCCGCGAGGGTGTCCTTGGAGTAGTCGGTGTATTTTTTCTTCGTTGCCATGATCCGCCCTCCATTATTTTGCTAGATCCATCATACCACTCCGCCCAAAAAAATGTAATGCGCCACGAATGGCGCATTATGTTCACTCCCTGTTCAGGGATCGTTCTTCCGAGAACCCCTCCGGGTACCGCTTCCGGAGCTTGCGTATGTTTTGTTCAGCGACGAGGTCCATATCGTTCAGCATTACGTCACAGATCTCCGCAGCGAACCATAGCAGGTCACCCAGCTCATCCAAGACATCGTAGGAATCTATGCTATGCCCCTGGTAGCTTTTCTGGTAGATCCCGTGTATCTCTCCCACCTCAGCCGCCAGCCCGTGGAGTGCGTGCTGCAGCCGTTCTCCGGGCGTCAGCTCCCGGTTCTGGGTCCGCCGCGCCAATTCCTGGTACTCGTTAAACGTCATCCGTCTCCCTCCTCCTGAGCTCCTCCCATATGTCGATCTGCTCCCCCATGGACGGCGGGACCTGGTCCCGGAAAGGCTCCCGGTAGGGGTACAGGTCGCATCCGGTGACGCGGCAGGTGTGGACCACTTTTCTCTCCATCCCGGAGCATACCATGCAGTGCCGGTGGATCGCGGCCAGGGCGCGGTCCGGATCCGGGCGGTCAGATCTTTGGCGTGCCATCGTCGTCACCTCCCACGCTTACCGCGGCGTACAGCATCATCACCAGGATCGCAGCCAGAACAATCAGGGCAATCACCACGGGTATCCCTCCTCACCACATCCACCGTATTCTTCACCGTCAGTACGGTCCAGTACACTACGATCACCGGCCACACATTCCACCCCCCCATCAGCCCTACTGCCACGTAGGCGGCCAGAAGGGCGAGAGCAAGGATCAGGATCCTAGTCAGCTTCATCATCAGAATCTCCACACCTTTCCGATCCACGGCTTACCGTAGCGCAGGTTTTCGAACCGCCGCTTGGCGGCCAGAAGTCTGCGTTTGCGTATAGGCCCACGCGCCTTCCAGTAAACGCTATGGCTTACGTAACCGCACATCAGCCATTGTTCTGGCCCGGGCAAACGGAGAATAACCTCAACCCGCATCGTCATCCTCCTTCGGCGGTTCGGGCATTGGCATCCAGTGGGTGACAAAATCCGCTATCGCAACGCCGCTGTATTCGTCCCAGTTATGAATGGCCTCATACCATCCTTCTCTCAGGTAGTATTCGTCCTCTTCCTCGTCATAATCAAACTCATCGTTCAAGTCCGAATAAGTCCCTGCCGGAATGCTATGTGGTGCCGCATAATAACCTTCGCAAATATACTGATACAGCGTTTCGTGGGTGTGTGCTTTTCTTACTTCGCAGCACACCAGAACATGCTTATCTGGTTCCGGCAGCCTGTCCTTGACGCTTATCCACTCGCTCATATTCACCCCTCCGTCGGCATGTCAGGCAGGTAGCACCAGTGCGTCACCACATTGGCCGTTAATCTCAATCCATTGATGTGATCCTTCCACTCGCCGGAGTGGTAGTACCCGACGTGTTTATGCCAAGACCTCGGGGATTTCTCTATGAATATCACCAACCGGCCCTCCTTTGGCAGCTGATCGCTTACCTTGATCCACTCGCTCATACGGCACACTCCTTCGGCAGCCCGGGCAAAAAAGCCCAATGGGTGACATATTGGTATTTATGCTTTGCCCATTTCGTTTTCCCAAGGAATGAATCTGTACCGATCTCTGTAGCATTGTATGCTATGCTATCCCAAACGCACGGATGATACACGACAAGGTACTTACCTTTCTTCGGTGGCAAACCATCATTCACGTTGTGCCATTGAATTATTTCTTTATTGTCTTCGCAAAGAATCCACATACTCATACGTCCTCGCCTCCGTCCATCTTCGCCCCGCAGTTTGGACAGTACAGGAAATTGCCGGCACCGGCAATATACGTTGTCCAGCGGCATACGCTGCAATAGTTGTTCCAGAACGGATAATTTTCGCCTCCCACCTTGATTTGCTTCCACCTCCCATGCCGCACAGGCTCCGCTTCGATGGTCGGCTGTTTATCGATCAATTGTCTTGCCGTGACTTCGCCGTCATAGAATCTCGTAAGGTCTGTTTTCAGCGCGTCCGCATCAATCAGCCGCATCCCCTACCACCTCCCTTATCCCCTCCATCACGTACAGTATGTTCGGCAACGCCATCCCGTTCCCCCACATTTTGTAGCGGGCGGTATCCGACCCCTCCGCACCATCCTCCCACCAGTCCGGGAACCCTTGCAGCCGACAGCATTCGAGCGGCGTCAGGCGGCGAACGATGTACTTCCGCTCACGGTCTTTGCAAGGAATCGAAACGATCTCGCGCTCGTTCCCGTTCCTTGCGCCCGGGCCTTTAAAGTACGATGCGTCCAGAGTATCCGCAATCCCGTGGGTTCTACCGCTGTTTTCTATACCATAGCATATGCTCTGGTCGACGTTGGTGCTCAGCGTGAAAGCCCGTTCATATCCGGGCAGGAACCCTTTGCCCCCTCCGGGTTTTCTAGCTCGCTCTTTGAAAGCCCAACTGCCTCCTCCAGCGCCTCCTTCAGCATCGGCGGCAGTTCCTTCCCCCGCTTCTCCGCTCGACGGAGGATGCCCGCGCAGGCCTTTGCGCTTAAATAGTATTTCTGGGGCGCTCCATCCTCCAATATCGAGGACAAGGTAGATGCGACGGCGACGCTGGGGGACTCCCCAGTATTGAGCGTCCAGTGTACGCCATCCAATAGAGAATGAGTTTTCCATGATGATTCCGCTTGGAAGCCACTTATCAGGTCTAGGAATTGAAATCGGGTCCGACCTCCATGTGAGGTTTGCGAAGTTTTCGAGGACCGCCCGGAAGTCTTCCCCCCCGTTGCTGCTGAAGGCTCCGGGGACATTCTCCCAAACAACGAAAGTTGGGTATACTCCATAAGTTGCCTCCCTCATTTCCCGGATCACACGGATCATCTCGAAGAACAGACTGCTTCGCGATCCGCCCTCGAGGCCTTTCTGCGCCCCGGCGATCGACAGGTCCTGGCACGGCGATCCGCCCACGATCACGTCCACAGGCTCGATCTCATCGCCCCGCATCCTGGTGATGTCTCCATGGTTCGGTACGCCCGGGAACCTTGCCGCCGTCACGCGGCACGGATAAGGCTCGATCTCGCTTATCCACGCCACATCCATACCGCACATCGCAGCGGCCAGCGGAGCGGTCCCGGATCCGTCAAACAGGCTCCCAATCTTCATCCTCCACCACCTCCACGATTATGCGCGGCGATTCCTTGTCCACGTCAAACGACTCTCTCGACTCCACGATATGCCCCCATCCGTCATCGGTCAGCAGCTCGGTGCGGACCAAAGCGTCCTGTATGACCTTCCGCGCAAAGCTCGAGACGTTGTCCTGATCGCGCCTCTTGTCCCGTTCAATGAACTTGTACCGTAATTTTACCGGCTCCCGGAAATGCGCCGGCAGGAATTTCCGCGCCCACGCGGCGGTGATGGAGTCGATCACCATCTGCTCGGCCTCGCGTTTCATCCTAGCCCCCACCTGCGCGTGCGACCGGCATGCCTCGATGTACTCATTGAGCCCCGGCAAGCGGCCCATAATGAAAAACCTGTATCTCACACTTGCACCTCCCTCACCATGCGGAATCTCAGCCCCTTCGGGGCTCCCCGGGTCGTCGTATGGTTGTGGTCGATTACGTACCGCATCGTGGTCTCGCTGATCCCATACGCCTCGGCGGCGGCCTTGATCGTCGGCCATTCCTCGCCCGTGTTCATGCACCGCACCTTGCGTATGATCTTTTCAGGATGCTGCCCGTAGGGATGCGGGACCTTGGGCAGCTTGGCCGCCCGGTCCCGGTCGTAATGATAGCTCCGGCAGCCCTCCGTGAGGTCGCAGCGCTCCCGCATCCGGCCCGTCAGCGAACAGCGCCCGTACTGGAGGATCCCTTCCCTCGGGCCCTCCTTCCGCCAGTGCTCGCACTCTCCGCACAGGCGGAGGATCGTCTCCGCCATCAGACCACCTCCCCCAGGCCCCTGAGCCGCCAGTTCCGGCCCGGGCCACGGCCCACGTTCACGACGTGGCCCCTGCACATCTCCGCCAGTCGGGAGCCCGTGGCCTCGTCGTAGTCCATGAGTTCGTTTATGTACCGCTCGGAGGACACGATCATGGGCAGGTGGTTGATGTACCGGTAGTTGATCAGGTCGTACGCCAGCCGCACGTCCGCGGCGGTGGGCCCGCTCTGGCCTGGCACCGGCTTGAACAGATCGTCGATGTACAGGTACTCCGCCCGGCGGTAGACCGCCAGCTCCTCTTCCCGCTCGTCGTCCATGGCCATGGCTTTCAGGCGGGCCGCCTCCGTCACCCAGGGCATGTACCTGACCTCATGGCCTTTGTACAGCAGCTCCCGGCATACGGCGGAGCCCAGCATGGTCTTGCCGCTGCCCACGGCCCCGCCCAGGTACAGGCTTCCTCCGGCTTCGACTCCGAAGGCGAGGTACCTCTGTGCCGCCACCAGCATGGCCTTTTGCCAGGGTTCCTCCGCTACGAACTCGGACAGTTTGCGGAGACTGCCCTCGAGCCCTGACGCCCGCATCCGTCGGATACTGGCCCGCACCTTCCAGCAGTCGCACCGCTCCGGCACGCTCTGCCAGTGGCCGCCCACCTGCATGGCCTTCCAGATGTTCCCGCGATTGAGGCATCGTGGGCAGTTGTACCCGTCCTCATCGTCCAGATGCCCCGGCTCCCGGTTGCTGGCCTCCGCGTCCCGGCGGGCCATCTGCTCACGGTCAGGATTCATATGGGCCGCGAGGAAGGCGTCGAACGACTCGCCGTCCCGCCCGTGATCCTGCCAGATCCTCCGCATTACGATCGTCAGCTCGTCTGCTATGCTGATCATCTCCATCACCTCACACCATCTGCCCGATCTGTCCCCACTTGGAGACAGGGGCAGCCTCCTGGGCCTTCTTCTGGTTCCGCTTGGTCATCCAGTAGCGCACAGAGGCCTTCCAGTCGGTCATCTTCTGGTTCTTCTTCAGGTACCATCCTGACTGCTCATAGTAAGCTACGAACTCCTCAGGGTCTATGGTATACCCCTTCTCCTGGATATACTCTCTCACTTCTTCTACCGTAGGTGGTATAAACGCGCGCGCACGCGTCGATTGCGATTCCGATTCTCGATTACGATTACGATTACGATTACGATTACGATTATCGATTACGATTACGGAGGAATCTGTATTCATCTGCATACAATTGTCAGCATCTGTATTCATCTGCATACAATTGTCAGCATCCTCGGGTCCCGGATACTTGCTGACTTTCGCGCGGCACGTCTGATGCTTGTCCCACGTATTCATCTGCACGAAGGGTTTCCCGCCTACAGAGTAGAGGGTTACCAGTTCTGCCGAGGTCAACGCCCGGAGGGCATCCATAATCTGCTCTACGCGTATAGTCTTAAGGGGGAAGAGCTTGGACGCCAGGATCTTTGGCCGGGCGTCCATCCTCCCGTAATCGTCGCAATTCACAATCAGCCGGTAGAAGAAGGTTTCCTGGAAGGCAGAGAGCTGGTCGATGTTGTCAGACGTGCATATGCTCTCCTTCAGGTACCTCGTCGGCATTCTTCTCTGCCTCCTTTTCGTCGTCGGTGTACCACCTGGCCATCACCACATAGCACCCGTATTTCTCTTCCAGTTTCCAGAAGATCGGCATGTCCTCTTCGGGAACCCTGTCGAACACCATACACGATACAGGTGCTCCGCTCGCCATGTCTTGAGTTGTCAACCAACTTCCAAAGTCTTCCATGTCCGATCCTTTTTCCAACAGAAAAACCTTATAGTACAGTCCCATCGCTCAGTCCTCCGTGTACTTGATCTCGTCACAGGCCTTGCACAGCGGGCACCGCCAGTATGACTTATTACAAAATGCCCGCTCGTAGCATTTCCGGGCGTCCTGGGACGGGAAGCTGAGCCTGACCTCAGTCCCGTCCAGAAAGCCCTCGCATCGGAGGGTCTTGTCCCCGCAATAGCCGCGCCAGTAGGGGCATGCGATGTCCGCGGAGCTGACCCTCGACCTGCTCATACTACTTCAGGAAATCGGGCAGGTCGTCGTCCGACAGGGGAGGCGCGTCGGACGGCAGGGGCTCGTCCGGCTTGGCTGCCGGCGTCGGCTGCTCGCTCACCACGTCGTCAGGCTCCGCCTCGATCTCGTCCAGGTCATCCACATGGCCGGTGGCGATGGCTGTGGCGGCCTGCAGGGTGGCGTCGTCCGCCCGCTGGTAGTCGATGGACATCAGGCCCCACTTGCCGATCAGGCGGCGCAGGACGGTCTTGGCGGCCATTGCGTCGAAATTGTCCTTCCAGCCCTTACCCATGTACTCGCCCTTGCGGTTCGCCTTCTCATGGGCCTCTATGGCGGCCTTGCTCATGTACAGGGTCTTCTCCATGCCGTTCCTCAGCCGGAAGTAGCCGACCCAGCCGATGATCGGGAGCCTGTCCCGCTCCTGCTCGTCCTCCACCCACTCGAACTCCGCGTCCTCCCGGAGCCGGTCGTACCGGATCAGCTCGCCCTGCCGGACGTCGGTCACGTTGATGCGGTCGTAGGCTCCGGTGCGCTGCGCCAGCTGGATCATGCCCTTATAGCCCATGATGAAGGACGCCTCGTTCCGGGTCTCCCACTGGCCGTTGGCCAGCTTCTTCCGGTTCTTGAAGGGCACGATGTAGGCGAAGCCCAGGCCGGGATCGATGGGGAGGTCGTAGCTGGCCGCCCGGAGCGCGGACTGGATGATGGTGACGGGTGCGTCCCGGAAGCACGCCTGCAGATTGGGATCGGCGTTGACCATGGATACGATGGAGCTCACGAACTGCGGGGCCCGCTTGCCCAGCAGCTCGTCGAACCGCTTGCGGTATCCTTCGCTGTCCACCATGGCGTTGATCATGGTGGAGATGGACGTGGTGCTCTTCTGGGTGAGCGGGGCCGCCGTCTTCGGCGCGATGCTCTGCTTCTTCACCGTTGCGATCTGGCTCATACGCCTTTAGCCTCCTTCACTGAGAACGTCCTGTAGCTTGTGGTGGTGGATACCGCCGCATAGATCTGCGGGTACTCCCGGAGGAGCTTCTTGCTGTCCACCGAGGTGCGCTGGGCGGGCTTCCAGCTCACGATGTACCGCCCGGAGATCGCCTCCTGCGTCTCGCCCATGACCCGCTTGATCTCCTGATCGAGGGAGTCCAGGACCTTCTTCCGCTCCTTGATCTCCCTGTCCAGGTCCGCCCGGGACTGCACCATGGTGGCGATCCCGGAGAGGTCCGCGGTATCAGGTGATACCTTCTCCGCCGGGTAGAGGTCGTTGATCAGCTCCGTCTCGCTGTCCAGACCGCTGGCGGGCGGGGGATCCCGTTTGAGCACCCGCTCCCAGAAGGCCTCCTCCTCGGCGATCAGCTGCTTCACCAGAGCCTCGTCCCGCTCCATCCGGTACCACCGGAACTCGCCGTTGTCCCGGAACAGCACGGCCAGGTACCAGTGGTCCAGCCCCAGTACGGCCATGTAGTGCATGCACTGCCAGTAATACTCCGGGGGCACATCGCCCTCGTCCCAGCCGTGCCAGGAATACTTCGTCGTGGTCTTGCATTCCAGCCCGGCCTTGTCGCCCACCACCCAGCGGTCGATATTGGCCAGCATGCAGGGATGCTCCTTGCTGGTGTAGGTCCGGTTCCTGCGGGCGACCTTCAGGCCGCTCTCCCGGCTGAAGAGCTCAGCCACGTACTCTTCCAGCCGGGTGCCCATCTCCATCACGGGCGAGCTGACGTCCGGAAGGTCCATGGTCTTGTCGCAGTACACGGCAAAGGGGCTCTTGAATCTGCTCACGCCCAGCACGGCGGCGGCGTCGCTGCCGCCTATGCCGCGCTTGCGGTACTCGAGCCAGTCCTCCCGGCTCATTCCGATCGTGCTAACGCTTTTTGCTTCCATGCTTCCTTGCCTCCTCACGGATCCTGTCCACAATGAACTCCTCCACGGAGTTCTTCGCCCTCGCTTTCTCTTCATCCGACATCTCCCGGTGCGGCCTCAGGCTGGGCGGGACGTGCCAGTCTTTCGGGAGCCGGTAGACCCGGGGTTCCTCCTGCCCGCTCATGCCAGTAACGTGACCCAGAACGCCGCGTTTGCCAGTGCCAGTGCCGCCGCGATCGCCAGACTCAGGCGGCGCTTCATCCGCCGGTAGTCCCGCTCGAGCTGGGCCAGCTCATGCTCCGCGTCCCGTGCCCTCGCCAGGGCCTCGCTCCGCTCCACGGACGCCTGCTGGTAGAGCTCCTTCCATGTCCTCGCGTCCGCCACCGGTCTCCTCGCGATCTCCATATCCATCGTCATTCCTCCTCGTAACCAAGCAGCCAGTCGAGCTTCACTCCGTAGGCTTTCGCCGAGGCGTATGCGTTGTATCCGCGGGGCGAAATGGTGCCGTTTTCCCAGCCGTACAGCGTGGTCTCCGCCACCCCGATCACCTCCGCGGCGTGCTCCATGGTCCATTTCCTGGCGATCCGCGCCTGAAAGAACCGGTTCCTGCGCCGCTCGGGCTTGATATCCAAGACCTTCAGCCGGGACGTCCCGCGGTGCCGCCGTATGGCGCACATCAGGGCGTCCGGGGTCACACCGTACTCTTTGGCCAGCTCCGCCGACGTGGTGCCGTCCAACCGCCTGCGCACCAGATCGTCGATCTCCGCGTCAGTCCATACGTGCCGCGGGTTCCTCCTTACCATCATCGAAAACCTCCTTGATCATCAACACTGCCATGCCTACCACCGATACCAGCTGCAGCGCGAATCCAGCCCCAACCAGCCAGATGATCACACCATCCACTTCCTTCCGCTCCGTGCTTTCCTGCCCCGCTCCTCCGCTGCGGCCGGCATCTCGATGTAGTCCGCGATGCTCCGTACGTCCACCATCGTGCCCCCGCAAGCCCACCGGAGCCTGCCGTCCTCCAGCATCCGTTTGATCGTCGGCGTGGTGCGGCTCAGGATCTTGGCGGTCTGCGTGTAGGTGACGCATTCACCGTACCGGCCCAGCATGTCATCCATCCTGCTCATCGTCGTCCTCCTGCTTGTCCATGTCCTTTAGGGAGTCTCCGATGTCTTTCAAGATACGAGCCAAAGATGCTGCTTCCATACAATTCTTGCTGTGCGCCATCATTGTTGCGATTTTCATCAAGCTGAGATCGTGGATAAGCTCAAGGCATCCATTCTTCCTGTTCGCCAGAATCATGAACCCGTCGCATGCAATTCCGTCCGGCTCGTCAGAGTAAACCTGTTCGACATCTCCACACTCGCTGATCGCCTCGATCTTGATCCGGTACTTGTATCCGCTCTCCTTGCTCATGTTCAAACCTCCTATTCGTCTCTGTGGTCCATGTACACCCTGTACAGGTCCATGAACAGTTTCACCAGGGTCTCGTATTCGCTCGTCACGTACTCACACTGCCTGACTTTCTCCGCCACATCCCCCATGATCGCCAACAGGTCCTTCGTTGCCTTGTCCTCCATCGGTTTCCCTCCTCATGCACTCCGGCCTTCGGCCTTGAGTTTATCCCTCATGCGGCGCTCGAGTTCTGCTTCCAGACGGCGCTTCTTGTTCTCGAGTATCTCCGTAATTGCAGATTCGACCTCATCAGTGGAACAGCCGTATGCCTTGGATATCGCCACGATTGAAGCAATGTCCGGGATGGAACTTCCAGCCTCCCAGCGTGATACCTGCGATTGGTGTACACCAATCAGCCCGGCCGCCGTTACCTGGGTCATGCGAGCCATGCACCGCAAACGCTTGAGTTCTGTCATCAAATCACCTCGCTTTTGTTTACGCGAGTAGTATATTAAATTATTTCTCGGATATCAACGCTTAAATACTAAATATTTGTTTAATTTATTCTTGCACATATGCGTAAAATATGATAAAATATGAGCAAGGAGGATGACAAAAATGAATAGGATAAAGGAATTCCGGGTAAGAAGTGGGTACAGCCAAGCCCAGTTGGCAGCTCTGTGCCACGTGGCGCAGGGTACGATCTCAGGATGGGAGCTCGGGAAATACGAGCCTGACTATTCGTCGTTGGAGAAACTGGCGAAGTTATTTGATACGACCGTTGATGAATTGTTTAACGTAGATGGTTCAACTGATAATCAACAGCAAGAAATAGACATAAGCGGTTACCATTTCCCCGCAGAGGCATTACAGGTTGCGCAGAAATACTCTCTACTCAATCCGTCAGCAAAGGCTGTGATAAGGTCGATACTTGAATTCGAGTTGAGGCAAGATACATATATGAACGCCGAAATCAACAAATTGCAGCAGCAGTTGAATACCCAGAAGCAAATCCACGAATCGGAGATGGAAACAGCAAGGATCCAGATGATACGCCTCAACGCAGAACTCAAGGCGGCCCAAGCGGAAGAGCAAGAGGGGGAGGAGTAAATGGACACTGTCGTAAGTATATTGGAGTACGCTTGGGCCGCCGTAGCTGTCATCTTATTTCTTTATACAAGTTTGCATGCCGGATCCAGC